>VOFE01002150.1_pt1 | contig 58001 bp, 54 predicted proteins | sample 5384071 | NCBI WGS metagenome assembly VOFE01 (sample SAMN12384724, study PRJNA508395) | human gut metagenome | isolation source: healthy gut D | host: Homo sapiens
ACAATATTATCATCATTAAGGAGGCTACGCCCGGCTATGAGGCCGCAGCCCCGATGATCCTTCAGGGGCACCTGGATATGGTTTGTGAGCAGACTGCCGACTGTCAGAAGGATATGAGCCGGGAGGGTCTGGACCTGGCGGTGGACGGAGACTTTGTCTATGCCAAGGACACCACGCTTGGAGGAGATGACGGTATCGCTATCGCTATGGCCCTGGCCCTGCTGGATGCAGAGGATCTGCCCCATCCTCGGCTGGAGGCGGTATTTACGGTGGACGAGGAGATCGGTCTGCTGGGGGCTGCCTCCATCGATGTGGCACCGCTGAAGGGGCGGCAGATGCTGAATTTGGATTCGGAGGCGGAGGGCATCTTTACTGTCAGCTGTGCCGGAGGAAATACCAGTGCCTGTCGGCTTCCCCTGACCCGTGCCCCCTTTGATGGGGCGGGTGTGACCATTGCGGTGGGTGGACTGACCGGAGGACACTCCGGGGCGGAGATCCACAAGGGCCGCGCCAACGCCAATGTGCTCATGGGCCGTATCCTCCGGGCGGCGGCCCGGCGGACAGAGCTGCGGCTGCTGCGGGTGGACGGCGGCCTGAAGGACAACGCCATCCCTGTGGCCTGCACGGCCCAGGTCGTGGCGGCGGAGCCCCAGGCGGTGATGGACGCCGTCCGGGAGATGGAGGCCGCGCTGCGCAATGAGTACCGCGTCACCGACCCGGAGCTCTGGATCCGGGCGGAGGCGTCCGCTCCGGCGGAGCGGCCCATGGACGAGCGTTCCACCCGGCAGGTCCTGTGTATGCTCACCTGCCTGCCCAACGGCATCCAGGCCATGAGCGCCGATATGCCCGGCCTGGTGCAGACCTCCCTGAACCTGGGCATCCTAGCCACGGCGGAGACCTCCCTGCGGGCCTCCTTCTGCGTGCGCAGTTCGGTGGACTCCCAGCGGGAGATGCTGAAGGACCGCCTGGCCTGCCTGATGGAGGAGCTGGGGGGAACGGTGGAGTTTGCTGGGGACTATACCGGCTGGCAGTACCGGGAGGACTCCCCCCTGAGGGAGCGGATGGCGGAGGTGTTCCGGGAACAGTACGGGAAAGAGCCCAAGATCGAGGCCATCCACGCCGGACTGGAGTGCGGCGTCTTTGCCGGCAAGCTGCCCGGCCTGGACTGCGTCTCCATCGGGCCGGACCTGTTTGAGATCCACACCCCTCGGGAGCGGCTGAGCATCTCCTCGGTGCAGCGGATCTGGAACTTTGTGGTCGAGGTGCTCAAGCGGTCCAAGTGATGCACCGCAGAGCCGGAAACCATACAGAACAAAATGATAGGACGGGGAGCGCTGATGCGCCCCCGTCCTATTTTTCATATTCAGCTGTCAGTTCTTCAGCAGGACGACAGCCACGTCATTTACATTCGTGCCGGTGGGTCCAGTGCGGATCAGGCCATCCACCTTTTCCAGGGCGTGATAGGCGTCGTTGTCCGCCAGGACCTGGTGGATGGTCAGGCCGGCCGGCCTGGGCCAGCTTGCCCTGGGTCTGGCCGTCCACGATGCCGCCGGCGGCGTCGGTGGGGCCGTCCGTCCCGTCGGAGCCCAGAGAGAAGATCAGGGCGTTCTCCATACCGGAGATCCCCTCGGCGGCAGACAGGGCCAGCTCCTGATTGCGGCCGCCCAGGCCCTTTCCGGTGAGAAGGACCACCGTTTCGCCTCCCGCCAGAAAGGCCAGGGAGCGCCCCTCCTGCCCGTGGGTGCGGGCGATGGAGGCCAGGAAGGAGCCTGCCTCCCGGGCCTGGCAGCAGAGCTGGTCAGTGAGGATATGGGTCTCATAGCCCAGCCGCTGGCAGACAGCGGCGGCGGCGGAGCAGAGCTCCCGTACGCTTCCGGTGATGACGGTCTCCACATTGTCCAGCTCCTTGGGGGTCTCCCGGTCCAGCAGGGCGCGGGCCTGCTCAGACAGGGGGAGCTGGTACTTCTCCGCAATGGCCCGGGCCTGGGCGCAGGTGGAGCGGTCCGGATAGGCGGGGCCGGAGGCGATCATATCCAGGGGATCCCCCAGAATGTCGGACAGAACGATGGAATAGACCTGGGCCGGGGCGCACAGCTGGGCGAAGCGGCCCCCTTTGACAGCGGACAGGCGCTTCCGGACGGTGTTCATCTCCACGATGTCCGCTCCGCAGGCCAGCAGGGCGCCGGTGAGCTGGGCCAGCTCCTCCGCCGGGATCAGGGGGCTTTCAAACAGGGCGGAGCCGCCGCCAGAGACCAGCAGGACCACGGTGTCCTGGGGCGTGAGGTCCTGGACCAGCTCCATGGCGGCCCGGGTCCCCCGGAAGGAGCCCTCGTCAGGCACCGGGTGCCCCCCCTCAAAGATCTGGCAGCGGGGGATGTCCCCCTGGCTGTGGCCGTGCTTGGTGACCACCACGCCCCGCTCCAGTCTGGGGCCCAGCAGCTCCGCGGCACAGCGGGCCATCTGCCAGGCGGCCTTTCCAAGGGCGACTAAAAAGACGCGGCCGGAGCCGAACTCCTTTCCCTCCAGGGCACGGCGCACCGCCTGATCGGGCAGGCAGGCCTCCAGCGCGCTGTGGATGATCTCCTGGGCGTCGGTGTAAATGGACATAGCGGCTCCTCCTTAACGATAGTTCTGTGGGTCAGCTGTCCTCCTCACGGGGGGAGGACAGGCAGGCCAGATACAGCAGGACGGATCCCTTGGGGTCCCGGACGCTGTATCCGGTGAGCGCCTGGATCCGCTGCAAGTGATAATGTACAGTGTTTTTGTGGACGTACAGGGTCTCGGCCATCTGCTTGACGTCCCCATGGCACTGAAAGTAGAGCAGAACAGTGCGGCGGATGCTCTCCCGCTCCTCCGGGGTGCAGCCGGAGAAAACCAGGGAGACCAGATCCCGCCGGATGTCCGGGGCGATGCTGTCGGCGAGAAACTCCAGCGAGACCTCGTCATAGCGCAGGATACGCCCTCCGCCGTCCGCGCTGGCCGTCTGGCTGGCGGTCCTGGCCTCCTGATAGCAGCGGCGAATGTCCAGACCCCGCCGGCCCTCCGCGCTCATGCCGCCGCACACCGCCGCCTGATAGGCCCCCTCCAGCTCCCCGCGGATCTGGTTGACGCAGGCCAGGACCTCATACCGGTTCCGGTCGGGGAACAGCAGCAGGATCCGCTGGTTGATCACCGCGCACAGGCTGTTGGGGTGGGCGCTCAGATAGGGGCGGATGTGCTTGAGAAAGAGGGCGTTGCGCATCTCCTGGGGGGAGGCGCCGGCCTGCCCGGGGCTGAGGGGCTCCAGCACCTCCAGGATCACCACGGTCCAGCGGGCGGTGACGTCGATCCCCAGCATATTGCCCCGCAGCTCCAGCTCCGCCTGGTCAGGCTCCTCAGAGAAGAGCCACCGCTCAATGAAGCACTGGCGGGCGCTGTCCAGCAGGTCCTCCTGGGCCTGCCGCCGGGCATCCCGCACCATGATCTCTGTCATGCGCTTGAGGATGGCGCCCAGGGCGTCCACCTCCGCCGGGGCGCCGGTGATGCCGATCACCCCTACCGTCTCCCCGTCCAGCTGGATGGGGAGGTTGACGCCCGGACGGATCCCCCCGGGGCGGCGGTCCTCCTGGACCGTCAGGCGGGGCAGCTTTTGGGACAGGATCTGGCAGGCTCCCTCGTGGCGCTGGCCCACACGGCCCGGGTCTGTGCTGGCAAAGATGGTGCCCGTGCCGTCCATAATGTTGATGTCGTGGCCTGTGATCTCCTTCATCTCTTGGACAATGGAGAGGGCCGCTGCTTCTGAAATAAACATACCGCACCGTCCTTTGGAAAATATACGAAAATAATGATATAAATTTAGATTCTGTACAACAAGAGTTCCGTTATCATGTAGTATAAGCAGAAGCCCCCGGGCTGTAAAGAGGTTTGACAGAAAACCGGCGGTCCTGGGACAAAAAAGCAAGACTGACATGATAAGCATGATAGAAAATGAGGAGGCTGCTGCAATGAAAATCGTAGTGCTGGATGGTTATACGGAAAATCCCGGCGACCTGAGCTGGGATCAGCTGAGCTGTATGGGGGAGCTGACGGTTTATGACCGGACCTCCTATGTGGAGGCCCCCATCATCGCGGAGCGGATCGGTGACGCAGAGGTGGTCGTCACCAACAAGACCCCCATCTCCAAGGAGACCATGGACAAGTGCCCCAACCTGAAGCTGATTGCCTTCCTGGCTACCGGCTACAATGTGGCCGACTACAACTACGCCAAGGAGAAGGGAATCCTGGTGTGCAACGTCCCTACCTATGGAACCGCCTGTGTGGGTCAGTACGCCATTGCTCTGCTGCTGGAGGTGTGCCACCATATCGGCCACCACGACAAGACTGTCCATGAGGGCAAGTGGGCCAATCACATCGACTGGTGCTACTGGGATCACCCCCTCATTGAGCTGGACGGCAAGACCGCCGGCATCATCGGCTTCGGCCGCATTGGTCAGACCACCGGCCGCATTGCCAAGGCGCTGGGCATGAAGGTGCTGGCCTATGACCTGTATCCCAATGACTCCGGAAAGGCTATCGCCGAGTATGTGGATCTGGACACCCTGCTGGCCCAGTCTGATGTAGTATTCCTCCACTGCAACCTGACCCCCGAAAACGAGAAGATGATCAACAAGGCCAACATCGCCAAGATGAAGGATGGGGCTATCCTGATCAACAACTCCCGCGGCCAGCTCATTGACGAGCAGGATGTGACCGATGCACTGAAGTCCGGCAAGCTGGCGGCCGCCGGCCTGGATGTGGTGTACACTGAGCCCATCCGCGCGGACAACCCCCTGCTCACTGCCCCCAACTGCATCATTACCCCCATATGTCCTGGGGCGCCAAGGAGGCCCGCCAGCGCATCATGGACTGCACGGCGGACAACATCCGTGCCTATCTGGACGGCGCGCCCATCCATGTGGTAAATCCCTGAACGAAGGATCAAAACAGCTGAACATGACCCCCGGCTCCGGATCATTCTCTGATCATGCGGAGCCGGGGGCCGGTTTTTGTCCGGGTCAAGAGGAAGAGACGCCGGGAAGAATGCTTGGGGTATATGGACTTGCATAGACGGAATACAGTGGGACAGGAGGTGTCGGTTCATGTTTTCTCCAGTGATCTATCTCATGCTGCACAGTCTGTTTTTCACCCTGCGGCTGTCGGGGGTGGAGGCTCCTTCCCGCGCCCGCTGAAGCCGGAGGAGGAAAAGCTGTATCTGGAGCGGTGCGCGGCGGGCGATCTGGAGGCCCGGAATGTTCTGGTGGAGCACAACCTGCGGCTGGTGGCCCATATTGTGAAAAAGTACTACGCCCAGACCGGAGACCAGGATGACCTGATCTCCATTGGGACCATCGGCCTGATCAAAGGAATTTCTACCTTTAAGGCGGATAAAAATGTGCGCCTGGCGACCTACGCCAGCCGGTGCATTGAAAATGAGATCCTGATGCACTTCCGTTCCCAGCGCAAGCTTCAGGGCGAGGTCTCGCTGACCGAAACGCTGGAGACCGGCGGAGACGGGAGCTCTCTGTCTCTGATGGATGTGCTTGCTGTGGATGATGACCTGTTGGAGGAGCTGGATACACGGGACGCCTGCCGCAGGGTACGCCGCTGTGTCCAGACCTGCCTGACCCCGAGGGAGCGGATGGTCATCACACTGCGGTATGGGCTGGATGACCGCCCGCCGCGCACCCAACGGGAGATCGCGGCACGATGCGGGATCAGCCGGTCCTATGTATCCCGCATCGAGAAGCGGGCGCTGGAGAAACTGGGTGAGGCGATGGAGGGCTGGGAGCCGTAGGCACCCGGCGGATAAAATGCAGGAAGCGCTGCATGAAAAGTGAAGAGAATGAAAAAATCGTTAAAATACTAACGATTTTGCGCAATATGCAGGATGTTGTGCAAAACATCTGTTTTTCGGAAAAAGAACCTTGCATTTTTACAGCAAATATACTATAATAATCCTGCAAGTACAGTTCCCCAGCAAATCAAATTTTGAATTGGGAGGAATCAGTAATGATGAAGAAGAAGCTTGCTCTTGTCCTGGCAATGGCCATGACCGCCAGCCTGGCTCTGACCGGCTGCGGCAACGGCAGCGATTCCGGCTCCGGCTCCGGCTCTGGCGCTGGCTCCAGCACCCCCGCGCCTGCGGAGAAGACCACCCAGGTCCTGGCCACCGGCGGCACCACTGGTACTTACTATGGTGTCGGCTCCGCCATGATGAACGTCCTGAACCCCCTGCTGACCCTGACCGAGCTGAACGTCACCTCCACCGGTGCGTCCAAGGACAACGTCGAGGGCATCACCGATGATGAGTATGGCCTGGCCATCCTTCAGTCTGACGTTCTGACCTATGCTCACGAGGGCACCAACGTATTCACCGCTCCTGAGACGGACGCCCTGTGGGTGGCCGGCCTGTACAATGAGACTGTTCAGATCACCGCCAAGGGCGGCATCACCAGCGTGGACCAGCTGAAGGGTAAGGCCGTCTGCGTGGGCGATCAGGGCTCCGGTACGGAGTTCAACGCCTATCAGGTGCTGGAAGCCTACGGCATGACCGCCGATGACATCGAGGTTGTCCACGCCAACTTCGGCGAGGCCTCCGAGATGCTGAAGAACGGCCAGATCGACGCCGCCTTCACCGTGGCCGGCGCCCCCACCACCGCCATCACCGAGCTGGCAACCAGCGGCATGGACTTCTCTCTGGTCAGCCTTGACCAGGAGCACGTTGACGCCCTGCACGAGAAGTACCCCTTCCTGGTTCAGGAGAACCTGCCCGCCGGCACCTATGAGGGTGTTGACACTGAGACCATCTGCGTGGCCGTCGAGGCCGCTCTGGTCGCCTCCACCGACATGAGCGAGGACGCCGTGTACGAGCTGACCAAGACCATGTTCGAGAACCTGGAGGAGCTGGGCACTTCCCACGCCAAGTTCCAGCTGGTCAGCGCGGAGAAGGCCGCCGAGAACGGTTCCGTCCCCATGCATCCCGGCGCTGAGAAGTACTACAAGGAGATCGGCCTGCTGTAATTTTTACGGCAGAAACTGATTTGTTTCGGACACATAGAAAGCTGGCCGCCGCAGTGGTAGCACTGGGTGCTATGGCTGCGGCGGCCATTCTCTTTCTGGCATCCAATGCGGGTTGGTATCTTGTCGTATCGGACGGGAAGAGCGGCGAGGAGCTGGCCAGCTATCCGTTGGAGCCGGGAGAGCAATTTGCCGTCGGTTTCATCCATTCTGTCAATCTGCGGCCTTTGATCGACGTTTATGAGGTGTCGGAGGACGGCAGGATGTATGCCGAGGAGACGATCTATTATCAGTTTGGCGCAGGAGTCCAGACGGAAGTGGGCGAGGGAGAGACCATGACCCTGGGCGAGGACGGCGCGATCATTGTAAGCAATATCCATCAAGGCTTTGAGACGTTTACCTGTTCGGTGGGGATGGTGTCGGACCGGACCCTGATGCTGGGAGATATTCACCCGGATTACCCGGCGATCAAGCCGCTCGTGGGAGTGTTTACCGACCAGCTGGAGCAGCAGGTGGGCGATGTGAAGATCATTAGTCTGAGCAATTTGTGTGGAAGAAGGTCAATCGTGTCATTTCGATATGAACATCGGTTGTTTTAAGAAACCTGGAGGAGGAGACTCAATATGGCTGAACATGAGAAGCAGGCCGTAAACACCGCTCCAGCGGATGTAGAGGTTGGTTCTGCGGAAGACGTAGAAGCGGTCATGAAAAAATATGACCGTGAGTCCAATGTCCGGATTTGGACGGGCTTTCCCGCCCAGCTTGTCCGGTATGGGATGGCTCTATTCATGCTGATGATGATTTGGGTCAGTATGTTTTCCACCTGGGAGGGCAGCGTGCGCCGCTGTTTCTTCCTGGGCGTTGTACTGGCGTTTGTCTTCATCATGTACCCCATCAAGAAGAATATGAAGCTCAAGCCCAATCATATTCCTATTTACGACATTGTCCTGCTTGTGGTGGCAGTTGGCGTTTATTTCTATCAGATCATCTTTAAAGAAGAGCTGATCGCCATGGGCCGCCGCATCGGCACCCCCCAGATCATCATTGGCATCATTGCGATCCTGGTGCTGGTGGAGGCCTGCCGGCGGGTCGTCGGTATCCCCATCATCATTGTGGCGGCCGCCTTTGTGGCCTACACGCTGCTGCCCATGGGTGCGGACAAGCCCCTTCAGGGCACCATCTATAACCTGGTCTATACCACCAACGGTATCATCGGTACCCCCATCCAGGTCTGCTCCACGTACATCTTCCTGTTCGTGCTGTTTGGATCCTTCCTGGAGGCCACTGGTATCGCTGCGTTCTTCATTGACTGCGCCAACAGCATCGTTTCCGGCGCGGCCACCGGCGGCCCCTGCTAAGGTGGCTGTCATTTCCTCCGCCCTGTGCGGCATGGTGTCCGGCTCCTCCGTGGGCAACACTGTGACCACCGGCGCGGTCACCATCCCTCTGATGAAGCGGACCGGCTATCCCCCCGAGTTTGCCGGCGCCGTTGAGGCGGCTGCCTCGACCGGCGGTCAGATCATGCCCCCCATCATGGGCGCCGCGGCCTTCCTGATGGCCGAGATGACGGATACGGAGTACGCCGACATCCTGGTGCGCGCCATCCTGCCTGCCGCCCTGTATTTCACCGGCATCTTCCTGATGGTCCACTTTAAGGCCAAGTCCATCGGCCTGAAGGGCCTGGACAAGGATTCCCTGCCCAAGGGCAAGGACATCTTCCCCAAGCTTTATCTGCTGCTGCCCCTGATCGTTCTGGTGTTTATGGTCATCCAGAGCGGTACCTTCACCATGGCGTACAGCGCCGTTGTCGCCTGCCTGGTGGCCATCGTGGCCGGTATGGCCGACCGGGAGACTGGCTCCAAGAAGTTTGTGATGATGGTCCCGGCGATCCCTCTGCTGGTCTATGCCCTGGGCAAGGTCTATTTGCCCGACCTGGTTCCCGGCTTCTCTGATTCCCTGGAGATGCAGGATACCTTCACGATGGTCTGCTTCGGCATCTTCTTCGTGCTGGTTGTGGCCTGCCACCTGATCAGCAAGCCCAACATGAAGAATGTGGGCACTTATATCAACGCCCTTGAGAGCGGCACCAAGAGCACCCTGTCCGTGGGCGTGGCCTGTGGCATGGCCGGCATCATCGCTTCCGGCGTGGTGACCTACACCGGCCTGGGTCAGATCCTGATCAACGCCATCGTGGGCATTGCGGGCGGCCACCTGATCATCGCTCTGGTCCTGACCATGATCTGCTGCGTGATCCTGGGCATGGGCGTCCCCACCACCGCAAACTACATCATCATGGCTACTACCTGTGCCCCCATTCTGATCCAGATGGGTCTGCCGGTCCTGGCCGCTCACTTCTTCGTGTTCTACTTCGGCATCGTGGCTGACATCACGCCTCCTGTGGCTCTGGCCGCCTATGCCGGCTCCGCCATCGCAAAGGCGCCTCCCATGAAGACCGCGCTCAATGCCACCCGTCTGGCTATCGCCGCCTTCATCATTCCCTATATCTTTGCGTACAGCCCCATCATGCTGTTCATTGGCGATGATGTGAACGCGATCAACGTGATCCGCGTGGTCATCACCTCCTTCGGCGGTATGTTCCTCATCGCCGCCGGCCTGATCGGCTTTATGCTCCAGAAGCTGAACATTGTGCTCCGTCTGGTCAGTGTGGCCGCCGGTCTGATGATGATCCATCCCGGCGCCGTGACCGACCTGATCGGCATCGCGATCCTGATCGCGATCCTGGCCTATCAGGTCATCTCTGAGAAGCGCCACGCGGCGACGGCATAACGTCCGGTTGCCTGTATGCGTCCAACGCACCCCTTTTCCAAGGAGAAGGGGTGCGTTTTTATGCAGTGATGCGGAAAATATACGCAGTTTTGTGGGCAGATGGGATGATTGGAACATACTAACTGGACTGGAGAAAAATCCGGGAAAACCGCAGTACATTTTCACAGAGGTGGGAGTGGGCTACCGGATGGCGGAGGGAGAATAGGGCCCTCTGCTTCGAAATGCGGCCTGACCGGGACCGCGTGAGCGGGAAAGTGACTTTTTCGTTCGGCTGTTCTTTACTTTTTCTCCGGCTTCGGATATAATAATTGGGCTGAATTTGAAATTTCAACAACTGAAATGGAATGAGAGTGAGGACCATTATGCTTCAATTCGACGAATATAAGGTCAAGCTGAATAATTTGGCTCCCACCCTGGAGGAGCTGGGCCGGGCCCTGGATCTGGAGGGGGCGGAGCGGGAGCTGGATATGCTCCAGGCGGAGTCTGCCGCCGATGGCTTCTGGAACAACCTGGAGAAGGCACAGAAGGTGCAGCAGCGCATCAAGAACCTCCAGAACAAGGTGGACAAGCAGAACAAGCGCCGCCGGGAGTGGGACGACCTGATGGCTCTGTGCGAGATGGGCAATGAGTTCGAGGACGAGTCTCTGGTGCCGGAGCTGGAGGAGGGCTTTGCCCAGCTGGAGCGGGACATGGAGGAGGCGCGCCTACAGACCCTGCTCACTGGGGAGTATGACAGCTCCAATGTGATCCTGACCATCCACCCCGGTGCCGGCGGCACTGAGGCCCAGGACTGGGCCCAGATGCTCTACCGCATGTACACCCGCTGGACCGAGCGCCACGGTTTTACCTATCAGATCATGGACTATCAGGACGGCGACGAGGCGGGGATCAAGTCGGCCACCATTATGATCGAGGGGGAGAACGCCTATGGCTACCTCCGGGGAGAGCACGGCGTTCACCGCCTGGTGCGGGTGTCCCCATTTGACGCCAACGCCCGGCGGCAGACCTCCTTCGCCTCGGTGGAGGTTATGCCAGACCTGCCGGAGGATGTAGAGGTGGAGATCCGCCCCGAGGACATCGAGATGCAGGTCTACCGCGCCTCCGGCGCCGGCGGCCAGCACGTCAACAAGACCTCCTCCGCTGTCCGTCTGATCCACAAGCCCACCGGCGTGGTGGTGGCCAGCCAGCAGGAGCGCAGCCAGTTCCAGAACAAGGACAACTGTATGAAGATGCTGCGGGCCAAGCTGGTGGAGCTGCAGATGCAGGAGAAGGCGGAGAAGATATCCGACCTGAAGGGGGTCCAGCTGAAAATTGAGTGGGGCAGCCAGATCCGTTCCTATGTGTTTATGCCCTATCAGCTGGTGAAGGACAACCGCACGGCCTATGAGACCAGCGCCATCAGCAGCGTGATGGACGGCGACCTCCCTTTTGCATAGCCCGAAAAGGGAGCTCCACGGGGTGGAGACCCATCCCGCGCCGACTGGCAGAAAAATGCACAAATCTGCGGGGATTCTCAAAAAGTTCATATTTCCACAGGGAAAAGGACTTGACGGGGGCGCATTTCCGTGTATAGTTGCGTTTGTAACCAATTTGTAATCTTTTCTTCTCCGGTCTGTCATTTTTCGGGCCGGAGAAGCGCGCGCATGAGATATAGATGGAGAATGTAATGAAACAGTCAAATACGGAACAGCCCCGCCAAGCGGCGAGCCAGGCGGCGCGGGAGCGCTGGGAATGCGTCAAACGGGACGCTCCGATCTATTGGAAAGCGTTTCGGGAGTGGAGCCGGATCCATGGGCGCCGTGTGGCCCACCAGATCCACAATGTGGTGGCCGGCAACCGGGCGGCAGGCCCGGTGTCCTTTCTGGTCTGCTCCGCCGCCCTTGCGGTGGCGCTGACGCTGACCACGCTGTACGCCCCCAGCTATGCGGTGACGCTGGACGGAGAGCCGGTGGGTGTGGTGACCGATGAGGGCATGGTACAGAAGGCTATCCAAAGCGTGGAGGAGACCGGCAGCCAGCTGCTGGGCTATGACTACCGGGTGGAGGGCGACCTGGAGTATGAGTTTGCACTGAGCCTGCGCTCTGAGCTGACCACCCCGGAGGAGCTTCAAAACTATTTCTATCATCAGCTGGACGCGGTCAGCGGCGAGCTGCGGAAGTATCAGGTCCTTGTGGATGGCCAGGCGGTGGGAGTGGTCAAGGATGAGAACTCCCTGAACCAGCTGCTGGACGGTATGAAGGATCGGTACACCACAGAAAATACGGTGTCCGTCCGGTTCCTGGATACGGTGGCCACTGAGCCGGTCTATGAGGTGAACGACCTGATGACCATTCGTGAGATGGAGCAGGCGTTCCAGGCCAGTGGAAACGGGTCCACCACCTACACCGTGGTGGCGGGAGACACCTTTAACGCCATTGCCTATGCCAACGATATGTCGGTGAGCGACCTGAAGGCGCTGAATCCCTCGGTGGACATCAACCGCCTGATGGTGGGAGATGTGCTCAATGTCAAGGAGCTCACCCCTCTGCTCTCGGTGGAGACGGTGGACGATGTGACCTATGTGGAGTCCATTCCATGCCCGGTGGAGGAGATCAAGGACTCCTCTTTGTACAAAGGGAGCAGCAAGATCATTACCCAGGGGGTGGAGGGCGAGGCCCAGGTGGACGCCACCATCACCTACGTCAACGGCCAGGAGACCGGGCGGGTCATCAACAGCACGACCACCCTGCGGGAGCCCACCAAGACGGTCAAGGCGGTGGGGACCAAGGAAAAGCCCAAGACGGCCTCCTCCGGCAGCTACCAGTGGCCTATCCGGGGGCGGATCACCTCCTACTTCGGCGGCCGATATATTTTCGGCAGTTACAGCTATCACTCCGGGATTGATATTTCCGCCTCCTACGGTGCGGCCATCCGGGCTGCCGACGGCGGAACGGTCACTTACGCGGGCTATAAGGGCAGCTATGGCAAGCTGGTCATCATTACCCATGACAATGGGACTCAGACCTATTATGGCCATAACTCCTCCCTGCTGGTCTCCGCTGGACAGAAGGTGTACAAGGGCCAGCAGATCGCCAAGGCGGGCAGCACCGGGCGCTCCACCGGCGTCCACTGCCACTTTGAGGTCCGGGTGCGCGGTTCCTCGGTCAATCCGTTGTCTTATCTGCCCTGACCGGACGGGAGCGCAGATGAGGGAGCAAGCCTGAGCCGGATGCCCTGAACAGGCCGTCCGGCTCAGCCGGTTTCCTGTGGAATTTTTCCAGTCTGAGGACGGCCGAAAAAAAGAATTGACAAACAAAAATTTTTAGGTTAAGATGTGAGAAACTCCAAATTGCACAGGCATTTGGAAGCGTGACCATGGCAATGACCGGGCAGTAGGCGGGTCTGGACGTACAGAGAGGGAGCGGTTGGTGTAAGCTCTCCGAAAGGACCCAGAGGCTGAAGCTCTCCCGCGAGCCGCTTCTCTGAACGGGGATCTTCCCTGAGTAGGAGAGGACGGATCCCCACCGTTATCGGGGCATGAGCGCACAGGCAGACCGCCTGTGAAGTTAGGTGGTACCACGGAGCAATACGGCTTCGTCCTATCGGAAACGATAGGACGGGGCTGTTTTTTCTATCTCAAGCGGAGGTGACAGAAGCATGACTGGAGCGGAAGCGCTGATCGAAAGCTTGCTGCAAGAGCAGGTGGAGCACATTTTCGGATATGCCGGGGCAACGATCTGCCCGGCGGTGGACGCCTTGAAGGCCCACCCGGAGATCGGCTATACCCTGGTCCGGACGGAACAGAACGCGGGACACGCGGCATCCGGCTATGCCCGTGTCAGCGGCAGACCTGGGGTGTGCATGGTGACCTCTGGCCCGGGAGCCACCAACCTGATCACCGGCATTGCCACCGCCTATCTGGATTCCATCCCCATGGTGGCCATCACGGGCCAGGTCCCCAGCTATCTGCTGGGCCGGGACATCTTCCAGGAGGTGGACATCACCGGCGCGGTGGCCCCCTTCTCCAAGCACAGCTATCTGGTCAAGGACGCCAACGACATCCCCCGGGTGGTCAAGGAGGCCTTCCACATCGCCTCCACCGGCCGGCCCGGCCCGGTGCTCATCGACATCCCCATTGACGTGCAGGAGCAGAGCCTCAAGCACTTCTCCTATCCTGACAGGGTAAATATCCGGGGCTATAAGCCCAGCGTCCGGGGCAACGACCTTCAGATCAAGCGGGTGGTGGACGCCATCGCCCAGTCCAAGCAGCCCCTGATCTGCGCCGGCGGCGGCGTGTGGCTGGCCGACGCCCGGGAGGAGCTGCTGGAGCTGGCGGAGAGCACTGAGATCCCAGTGGTCAAGACCATGATGGGCCTCTCACTGCTGCCCACCGACCACCCTTTGAACATGGGGATGATCGGCACCCACGGCAACCACTGCGCCAACCAGGCTCTGGCCAAGGCCGACCTGCTCATTATGGTGGGCACTCGGGCGGCGGACCGCGCGGTGGTGGACCCCCGGGAGATCCAGCGCCGCATGGCCACCATCCACATCGATGTGGACCCGGCGGAGATCGGCAAGAATATGCAGGCCGCCATCCCCCTGGTGGGCAATGTGAAGGTCATCCTCCGGCAGATCCTGGACCGGGGCGCGCCGGTGACCAACTCCGCCGCCTGGCTGGAGCAGCTGACCGACTACCGCCGCGCGGAGCTGAACCGCCGCTTCCCCCGGCGGGAGGGCTATGTCTTCCCCGGGACCGTCCTGCGGAAGCTGGGCACCCGGCTGGACGACGATGCGGTGGTGTGTGTGGATGTGGGTCAGAACCAGATCTTTACCTGCAAGTACCTGCCCCAGAAGAACGGGCGCCTGCTCACCAGCGGCGGCCTGGGTACCATGGGCTACGCCCTCCCCGCCGCCGTGGGGGCCAAGGTGGCCTGTCCCGAACGGCAGACCATTGTGGTGTGCGGCGACGGCTCCTTCCAGATGGCCATGAATGAGCTGGCCGCCGTCCGGGCTGGTGGTCTGGATCTGAAGATCGTCCTGTTCCGCAACCATACCCTGGGTCTGGTCCACCAGATCCAGTGCTCCGCCCCCTATCACGGCCCCTTCGGCGTGGCCTTGGACGGCTCCCCGGATTTTGAGACCATCGCCCAGGCCTATGGTATCCCAAGCCTCGCCGTCCGGGACGAGGACCGGCTGGACGGCGTCCTGGACCAGTTCCTGGCCGCGCCGGGCTGCGGCCTGCTGATCTGCGAGGTCCACCCCGATGTGGGCACCAACGACTGAGAGGAGGAGACGCCATGAAACAGACCATTTCCGTCCTGGTGGAAAACCAGGCCGGCGCACTGAACCGGATCACCGGCCTGTTCTCCCGCCGGGCCTTCAACATTGAGTCCCTGGCCGTGGGCGTGACCGACGACCCCACCATTTCCCGCATCACCATCATTGTGGACAGCGGAAACAGCGTGGTGGAGCAGGTGGAAAAGCAGCTCAACAAGCTCATCGAGGTCATCAAGGTCCGCACCCTGGAGGAAAACGCCCTCATCGGCCGGGAGCTGATGCTTCTGAAGGTCAATGCCAACAACAAGACCCGCCAGGATATTATGACCATCTGCGAGATCATGGGGGCCAAGGTGACGGACATCTCTCCTACCTCCCTCACCCTGGAGCTGTCCGACACTCCCGAACGGCTGGACACCTTCCAGTCCATGATGCGCCCCTTCTCCATTCTGGAGGTGGCCCGCACCGGCATGGTCGCTGTGCAGAAAGGCGCGGGGAAAATCTAATTAGGAATTAGAAGTTAGGAATTAGAAATTAAGAAAGCAATACGGCTGATGCCACAATTCCTCATTCCTCATTCCGAATTCCTAATTCTACATAAGGAGGCAGCAGTTTGAAAGTAAGAGCCACCCAGGCCATCATGGAGTGTCTGCTGGAGCAGGAGGTGGACACCGTCTTTGGCTATCCCGGTGGAACCATCCTGAATCTCTATGACGAGCTGTATCATTATCAAGATAAAATACATCATGTATTGACTGCCCATGAGCAGGGCGCTGCCCACGCCGCGGACGGCTATGCCCGCTCCACCGGCAAGGTGGGGGTGTGCTTCGCCACCTCCGGCCCCGGGGCGACCAATCTGACCACTGGCATCGCCACCGCCTATATGGACTCCTCCCCCTGTGGTGTTCATCACCTGCAACGTCAGCGAGGGGCTGCTGGGTAAGGACTCCTTCCAGGAGGTGGACATTACCGGCATCGCCATGCCCATCACCAAGGCCACCTATCTGGTCCGGGATCCTCAGACCATCCCGGACGTGATGCGCCAGGCCTTCGCCGTGGCGGCCACTGGCCGGCCGGGCCCGGTGCTCATCGACTTTTTGAAAAACGTCACCTTCCCCAACACCATGATCGACTATGAGTTCATCCCCTGGGACCAGAACCGGGGGGACGGACAGCATCCGCCAGCTGGCGGTGAGCCACGGCCTGAAGGCCCCCGAGCCCGACCTGGGGGACATCGACACTCTGGTGGAGATGATCGCCCAATCGGAGCGCCCCCTGCTGATCTGCGGCGGCGGCGTGGTCCGGGGCCGGGCGGACCGGCAGTTCCGCGCCTTTGCCGAGAAGCTGGACGCCCCGGTGGCCATCACCGTCATGGGCGGCGGCGGCTTCCCCGGCGCCCACCCCCTGACCACAGGGATGATCGGGATGCACGGCTCCCAGGCCAGCAACGTGGCCTGCAACGAGTGCGACCTGCTCATCGCGGTGGGCTGCCGCTTCTCTGACCGGGTGGCCCTCCAGCCGGACACCTTCGCCAGTCAGGCCAAGATCGTACACATCGACATCGACCGATCTGAGATCGATAAGAACGTGCTTACCGACCACCACATCGTGGGTTCTGCCAAGCGGGTGCTGGAGCTGCTCAACCAACGTCTCCCCCAGTATCAGCATACCGGGTGGAAGGAGCACATCCTCCCCCTGCGGGAGAAGCAGCCGGTGGAGGACGGCGCGGACCGTCTGACCCCGGGGCAGATCCTGGACGCCATCCAGCAGGCTGTCCCCAAGGGCTCCATCGTGGCCACCGACGTGGGACAGCATCAGATGTGGTCCATCCAGCACTTCCACTTTGACTACCCCGGCCAGCTGCTCACCTCCGGCGGCTTCGGCACCATGGGCTTCGGCCTGGGGGCCGCCATCGGGGCCAAGGTGGGCAACCCGGACAAGGTGGTCATCCATACCACCGGGGACGGCTGCTTCCGAATGAACTGCCATGAGCTGACCACTGTGGAGCACTACCACCTGCCCATCATCACCGTGGTGTTCAACAACGGCACCCTGGGCATGGTCCGCCAGTGGCAGCACCTGATCTATCAGGAGCACTACTCCGAGACCACCCTGGACCGCGGCCCCGACTTCGTAAAGCTGGCCGAGGCCTACGGTCTGAAGGGCAGACGGGTCACCAACCGCGCTGAGATGGAGCAGGCCCTTCAGGAGGCCCTGTCCTGCGGCTGCGGCTACGTCATCGACTGCCAGGTAGACATGGACGAGATGGTTCGGCCCATGGTGGCTGGCGGCGCCCATATCACTGATTTTCTGCTGAAGTAAGGGGGCGGCACGGATGAACAAGACCTTTGATCCAGAAAAGAAGCTCTATACCCTCTCCCTGCTGGTCCAGGACATCCCCGGCGTCCTCAGCCAGGTCGCCCGGCTGTTCTCCCGAAAGGGATATAACATCGAGTCCATCGTCTCCGGCGAGACCAGCCAGCCCGGCCTGACCCGCATCACCATCGTGATCCTGGGGGACGAGCTGATGGTCAATCAGATCGCCGCCCAGTGCCGGAAGCTGATCCCGGTGCAGGTGGTGAAGATCCTGGACGAGGAGACCTCCATCCAGCGGGAGTTCGCCATGATAAAGGTTCGGGCGGAGGACCGGGCCGCCCGGGATGAGGTGATCCAGATGGCCAATATCTTCCGGGCCAACATCATTGACGTCAGCCGGGAGACCCTTACCGTAGCCATCTTCGGGGATAAGAGCAAGACCTCCGCCCTCATCCGCCTGCTGTCCGACTTCGGCATCCTGGAGATGGCCAAGACGGGCACTCTGGCCATCGAGCGGGGCCTCAGCTCCATCTATGATGACAGCAAGCTCCGCACCGAGTACAATTACGGCAAAAACGTGCTGTGATCCCAGCGTCAATCCATCGGCCGGCCGGGGCCCCCGTCCACGCCGCTTTGAATTGTAGTTTAACAACGTCATACCAAAAGGAGTGCATTACAATGGCAAAGATGTATTACGCAAAGGACTGTGACATCAACTATCTCAACGGGAAGAAGATCGCCATCATCGGCTACGGCTCCCAGGGCCATGCCCACGCCCTGAACCTGAAGGATTCCGGCTGTGACGTATGTGTCGGCCTGCGCGCCGGCTCCAAGAGCTGGGCTGTGGCGGAGAAGGACGGCCTGAAGGTCATGACCGTGCCTGAGGCCGCCAAGTGGGGCGACATCGTGATGATGCTCATCAACGACGAAGTCCAGGCCGATGTGTACAAGAGAGACATCGCCCCCAATCTGGAGGACGGCAACGCCCTGGCCTTTGCCCACGGCTTCAACATCCGCTATCAGCAGATCGTCCCACCAAAGGGCGTGGACGTGTTCATGGCGGCCCCCAAGGGCCCCGGCCACACCGTCCGCTCCACCTATGTGGCCGGCAAGGGCGTGCCCTGCCTGGTCGCCGTGGAGCAGAACGCCACCGGCGACGCCATGAAGATCGCCCTGGCCTATATCGCCGGCATCGGCGGCGCCCGCGCCGGCATCATGGAGACCACCTTCCACGACGAGACCGAGACCGACCTGTTCGGCGAGCAGGCCGTTCTGTGCGGCGGCGTGGTCGATCTGATGAAGTGCGGCTTCGAGACCCTGGTGGAGGCCGGCTATGCCCCCGAAAACGCCTATTTCGAGTGCATCCACGAGATGAAGCTCATCATCGACCTGATCAACAAGGGCGGCGTGGCTGCCATGAACTACTCCATCTCCGACACCGCGGAGTTCGGCGAGTATGTCTCCGGCCCCCGTGTCCTGCCCTATGAGGAGACCAAGAAGAACATGAAGGCGGTGCTGAACGACATCCAGGACGGCACCTTCGCCGGCCAGTGGATCGCCGAGAACAAGAACGGCCGCACCTTCTTCAACTCCAAGCGGGCTCAGCTGGCTCAGCACCAGATGGAGATCGTGGGCGCCGAGCTGCGCAAGAATATGCTCTGGGGCGACGACACCGATCTGGACACCGCCTCCAACTGATCTGTATGACTGAACACAGGGGCCCCGGCTATGCTGCGGGCCCCTGTTTGTCCGTGAAAAAATCCGGCTGATGCCGGATTTTTTCATCGCCGGAGGAATCGAAAAAGCACCGGGGGCGGCTTTTGCCGCCCCCGGTGCGTCTCAGTACGGAGTATCCGGGCCGGATCATTCCGGGGCCTGTTCGGACTTGCTGTGCCGGGGCTTCCGCTGGGCGGTCATGGCCTCGTGCTCCAGGCGCAGCTCAGTCCAAAGCTGCTGGGAGTTCCAGCTTTTGTTGGTGGGGGTGAGCATCGCCTTCAGGGCGATCCTGGGCAGCCCGGTGCGGTTCATCGTGGTCAGGATCTGATCCAGACGGCCCTGGGCCAGGCCGCAGAACACCAGCATGGGCTCCAGGAAGGACTCCTCCACTGGGCGGGTCTCCTCACTGTGGGACAACAGCTCTTCCAGCGTCAGGCCATACTGCTCCGGCGCGACCTGCCGGATCCGCACCCGAAGCATAAGAAAGATCTGGCGGAGCTTGGCCCACTCTGGGCCGGAGCAGTTGTACATAAGAACGGTCTCACCTGTCATTGGGATCCCTCCTGTTGAAGCTTGGACAGGGGCGGAGCGGCTTGCTCCGCCCCTGTGCTTGAGATACGGTCACACGCAGACTGGGGCAATGGCGTCAGACCCCGGCCAGGGCCTGCTCCAGGTCCGCAATGATGTCCTTCACATCCTCAATGCCCGCCCATCCGGCCTGACCGGCCGGATAGGGGCCCGTTGAGATAGGACCGCGGAGCCGGAACTCAATTCCGTCTCCGCGCAAGATTTTGCGCGGCAAAATGCTTGCACGCGCCAAAGGCGCGTCCCCGCGCTGCGGGGCCCCTCTGTGGGCATGAGAGAGTCGGCGTCAGACCCTGGCCAGAGCCTGCTCCAGGTCCGCAATGATGTCCTTCACATCCTCAATGCCCGCCCATCCGGCCTGACCGGCCGGATAGGGGCCCGTTGAGATTGGACTGCGGAGCCGGAACTCAATTCCGTCTCCGCGCAAGATTTTGCGCGGCAAAATGCTTGCACGCGCCAAAGGCGCGTCCCCGCGCTGCGGGGCCCCCTCTGTGGGCATGGGAAAGCTGGTATTAGACTGCGGCCAGCGCCTGCTCCAGGTCCGCGATGATGTCCTTCACATCTTCAATGCCCACAGAGAAGCGCACCAGATCGGGGGCGACCCCGGCGGCGGCCAGCTCTGCGTCGTTCATCTGGCGGTGGGTGGAGGAGGCGGGGTGCAGCACACAGGTCTTGGCGTCCGCCACGTGGGTGGCGATGGAGGCCAGCTTCAGCCCGGCCATGAATTTCTCTGCCGCGGTCCGGCCGCCCTTCACGCCGAAGATGACCACGCCGCAGGTCCCGTTGGGCAGGTACTTCTGCGCCCGCTGGTGGTACTTGTCCCCGGGCAGCCCGGCGTACTGGACCCAGGCGATCTTGTCGTGGCCCTGGAGATACTCGGCCACCGCCTGGGCGTTCTCACAGTGCTTCTTCATCCGCAGGGGAAGGGTCTCCAGCCCGATGTTCAGCAGGAAGCAGTTGTTGGGGGAGGGAATGGAGCCCAGGTCCCGCATGAGCTGGACGGTGGCCTTGGTGATGTAGGCCCCCTCCAGACCGAAGCGCTGGGTGTAGGTGACTCCGTGATAGCTCTCATCCGGGGTGGTCAGGCCGGGGAACTTGTCGGCGTGGGCGTTCCAGTCGAACTTGCCGCTGTCCACGATGGCGCCGCCTACGGTGAGGGCGTGGCCGTCCATATACTTGGTGGTGGAGTGGGTGACGATGTCACAGCCCCACTGGAAGGGGCGGCAGTTCACCGGGGTAGCGAAGGTATTGTCCATGATAAAGGGAACTCCGTGGGCATGGGCCGCCTTGGCAAACTTTTCGATGTCCAGCACGGTGAGGGCGGGGTTGGCGATGGTCTCCCCAAAGACCGCCTTGGTGTTGGGCCGGAATGCGGCGTCCAGTTCCTCCGCAGAGCAGTCAGGATTGACAAACGTGACCTCGACGCCCATGCGCTTCATGGTGACGGAAAACAGGTTGAAGGTCCCACCGTAGATGGAGGTGGAGGAGATGATGTGGTCTCCGCAGCCCGCGATGTTGAAGATAGCATAGAAGTTGGCCGCCTGTCCGGAGGACAGCAGCATGGCGGCGGAGCCCCCCTCCAGGGCGCAGATCTTGGCCGCTACCGTGTCGTTGGTGGGGTTTTGCAGTCTGGTATAGAAGTAGCCGCTGGCCTCCAGATCGAACAGCTTGCCCATCTCCTCGCTGGTCTCATAGCGGAAGGTGGTGGACTGGACGATGGGGAAATTGCGGGGTTCGCCGTTGCCGGGCCGGTAGCCGGCGTGGAGGCAGTCGGTGGAGATCTGATAATCGCTCATGGAGATTCCCTCTTTCTGAATCAAGATAAGATACCGATACTAAGAGTAATAAGATTTTGGGGGCTTGTCAAGAAAAAAGTAAGTGGCTCAGTTTCCGGAGACGGTCAGGACCTCCTGATCCAGAAGGGCCTCCTCCGCCTGCATGGTCTGGTGGCTGCGGGAGTGGTAGGTGTGTCCGGCGGACTGGATCTGGACGGCGTCCACCCCGTCCACCTGGCTCAGGGTGAGGACCAGGCAGTAGTCCGCCAGAGTGAGGGACACATCGGCCAGTCCGCCGTACTGCTCCGACAGGCTGAGGGTGAGCAGGCCGTCCTCCAGGGACCAGCCCTGGAGGGAGAGGCCCTCGGGGAAGGGGGAGGTCAGGCCGCCCTGGGTGGGGCCGGAGAACAGGGCGTCCACCAGCTCCTCCACGCCGGGCCCCTCCGGCCCTTGGTAGGGCTGGGAGAGGATGGCCGGGCCGTGGGGCGTCCCCCTGGCCGGATCCGCGCAGAAATAGAGCAGCACACCGGAGCTGTCCCCACTGCCTCCGCAGCCGGAGAGGGATAGGGCCAGGGCCAGCGCGGCCAGCAATGCGGCAGGTCTCACAGGGGCTCACCTCCTACCTCGGGAGTCTCGCAGGGGAAGCCGGCGGTGAATACGCTGCCCTCGGGCTGGCGGCGCTGGGCGGTGATCCAGCCCCCGTGGCGGCGCACAGTGTCCCGGACGATGGACAGCCCCAGACCGGTGCCTCCCGCCGCCCGGGAGCGGGCTTTGTCCACCCGGTAGAAGCGGTTGAACACCTTGGGTAGCTCCTCCTCCGGGATGCCGATGCCGGTGTCGGCCACCTCCAGCAGCACCTGGTCCCCGTCCCGGCAGACGGAGACGAATACCTTCCCGCCGGGCAGGTTGTACTTGATGGCGTTTTCCATCAGATTGAAGCAGATCTGGTACAGGTCGTCCTCCGTACACCGCAGGGTACAGCCGGAGCGCAGGCTGGTCTCCACCGTGACCTGGGCGGCGTCCGCCACCGGGGCCAGCATGGACAGGGCGCGCCGGGCCACGGCGGCAAGATCCACGACCTGGGTGGCCCCCACCGGAAGGCTGTCCAGCCGGGTGAGGGAGAGCAGATGCTCGGTGATGCGGGTGAGACGGTCGGCCTCCTCCCCAATGTCCGAGACGAAGTCCCGCAGGGTTTCCTGGTCCATCTCCTCGCTCTGGAGGATGGAGTCGGCCAGCAGGCGGATGGAGGCCAGAGGGGTCTTGAGTTCATGGGAGGCGTCGGAGACAAAACGGCGGCGGACCTCCTCTGTGGTCTGAAGGCGGTCGGTGAGTTGATTGAACTCCTCAGCCAGGTGGGCCAGTTCGTCCTTTCCCGCCGGCTGGAGGCGGTGGCCATACTCCCCCTCGCCCACCACCCGGATGGCGCCCAGCAGGGCCCCGATCCGGGCGGTGAGCACCTTGGAAAAGAGGGCGCTCACCGACAGGGCAATTACCGCCAGCACCAGGGAGATGGTGCGCAGGTTCTGCTGGAGATTCATCAGAAGAGTGCCCTGAGTCTCGTCCCGGTCACGCACATAGATAGCGCCAATGGTCATATCACGGTACACAATGGGCGCGGCGGCAGTGGAGAGGAGGGTGCCCTCTTTATAGGCGGAGTAAAAGACATCATTGCCCTGGAGGGCCAGTACCACCTCCTGAAAGAGGGCGTACTGGTATTGGGGGGAGGATGGCTGCTCCGCCGGATCCCTGTCCTCCTCCTTATCCTGCTGGGTCAGACTGTCGTACAACAGCAGACCGGAGGGATCGGTGACTAGAATGCGCTCCAGCCCCATGCTGTCCAGCCGGTTCATTACCCGGGCGACCTGGTCGGCGGAGAGGGACTCCAGTTCCATGAGGGGCGGAGGACATGACGGCCGCCTGACTGCGCAGGGAGTCCTTCTTGGAGGAGACCAGCAGGTCCTGGGCGGCCAGGAGCGGGTAGGTGTTCAGCAGCACCAGCACCAGGGCCAAAATGGCCAGATAGCTCATGGCATATTTGACCTGGAGGCGGGCGAAAAATGGGATCTTCTGTTGTTCCTTCTCTGTGCTCAAGGGACTTCCCTTTCTGGCGGGCTGCGTTCATTTGGATGGGGCGGCGGAGACAGGCAGGCTGCTGAGGTAGTAGCCCACCCCCCACTTGGTGCGGATATACTCGGGGTTGGCGGGGTCCAGCTCCAGCTTCTCCCGCAGGCGGCGGACATGGACGTCCACCGTGCGGTAGTCCCCAATGTACTCATAGCCCCACACCACATTGAGCAGGTTTTCCCGGCTGTACACCCGTCCGGGGTTGCGCATGAGCAGTTCCATCAGATCGAACTCCTTGGCGGTGAGGTCCACCGGGACCCCGTCCTTCCAGGCGGAGCGCCCGTTGGGGTCCAGGCGGATGTGGCCCACGGTGAGGGGGCTTTTGGACGCCTGCTTCTGCACCGCCGCGCCGGAGCGGCGCAGCAGGGCGCGGACCCGGGCTTTCAGCTCCAGGATATTGAAGGGCTTGGTGATGTAGTCATCCGCTCCGCACTCGAAGCCCATGATCTTGTCCGCGTCCTCCCCCTTGGCGGTGAGCATGATAACTGGGACGTTGGAGAACTCCCGGATGCGCATACAGGCCTGGAGCCCGTCGATCTTGGGCATCATCAGGTCCAGAATAATCAGATCGAAATTCCCCTCCCGGGCCAGCTCCACGGCTTCCTCCCCATCATAGCCGGTCTCCACCTGATAGCCCTCATTTTTCAGGTTAAAGGTGATCCCTTTACCAGGACGCGCTCGTCGTCCACGACCAATATTTTTGCCATAGCTTGAAACTCCTTTTGTTCTGAAAACGGTAAGCGGCTGGGTCAGCCCGGAGCGGACGCGGTGATGTACGGACGCAGGGTCTCCAGGGTGGCCTCTCCGATCCCGGACACCTCCGTCAGCTGGTCCACCGACTGAAAGGGGCCGTGCTCCGCCCGGTAGGCGGCGATGGCCTCCGCCTTGGCCGGGCCGATGCCCGGCAGACGCTCCAGGTCCTCTGGGGCGGCGGTATTCAGATCGATGACCTCGCCCTCCAGCAGACTGTCCGGGCGGCTCCCGTCCATGCTCCCGCTGGCGGCGGGCTGGAGGGAAGCGCTGCTGCCGGGATGGGCGGCGGTGATGGTATACGGCTCCGGACTGCTGTGTCCCGCCAGGAACCAGCCGCCTGTAAACAGGATGAAGCCGGCGGTGAGCAGCAGGGCCCACTTTTCATATCGGGGCAGATCCGCCATATTTTTCTCCCTCCTGACGCTTGCGGAGCGGTGGGGCGTTTGCTATAATAAAGTTTACATATTGCTGGAACGCCCGACCCGCCGGTTCCAATTTGTCTTCTATTATACCATATATACGGAGAATTGCCCAATGAAAAAAACACGTTTTCTGTCGCTGGTCCTGACGTTGTCGGTGCTGGCGGCCCTGTTCCTGCCGGTGTCCGCCTCGGCCCTGGAGGAGCCGGCGCTGAACTGCGCCCACGCCGTTCTGCTGGACGCAAATTACAACGAGGTCCTGTATGAGAAGAACGCCTATGAGAAGGCGTACCCCGCCAGCATCACCAAGGTGATGACCGCCCTGCTGGTGCTGGAGGCCATCCAGGAGGGAAAGCTTGCCCCGGAGACCCCCATCACGGCCTCGGCCGCCGCGGCCCAGATCCCGGAGGGGAGCTCTACCGCCAATATCAAGGCGGGTGAGGTCCTGACGGTGGAACAGCTGCTGTACTGCCTGCTGCTCCCCTCGGCCAACGAGGCGGCTCAGATCCTGGCGGAGGCGGTGGATGGGGACCAGGCGGCTTTCGTGGAGCACATGAACCAGCGAGCCAAGGAGCTGGGCTGCCAAGGAACCCACTTTGTCAATGTCCACGGCTTCCACGACCCCAACCACTATACTACCGCCTATGACATTGCCCTGATGATGCAGGCGGCCATGGAATATGAGCTGTTTCAGACCATCATCACCAGTCCCAACCATGTGATCCCCGCCACCAACCTGTCGGAGGAGCGGACCGTCCGCAACACAAACGCCCTCACCTCCAACTGGACCTATACCGGCTATCTCTACCGCCGGGGGACCGGGGGCAAGACGGGCTCCACCGATGAGGCGGGCAAGTGCCTGGTGGAGACGGCAAAGGACGGGGACACCTATCTGATCTCCGTCATTCTGGGCTCGGGACCGGTAACGGACGCCAACGGCGAGGAGCGCCAGGGCCAGTTCTATGAGGCCATCCGCCTGCTGGACTGGGGCTTTGACAACTTCCGCCGGGTCACCCTGGCCCCGGAGGGCACCCTGGTGGCCAAGGTCAAGGTCAACTTGTCCACCCAGGCGGACGAGGTGAACGTCAAGCCCCAGGGCGAGGTCACCCGCACGCTTCCCAAGGACGTGGACCTGGACCGGGTAGAGATGGTCCCCCGGCTGTTCAGCGAGAGCGTGGACGCGCCTGTGGAGGCGGGACAGGTGCTGGGTACCATGGTGCTCAGCTATGAGGGGACGGAGTACGGAACTCTGGACCTGGTGGCGGATACCTCGGTGGAGCGGTCCCAGCTGCTGTACTATAAGTCTCAGGTGGAGCACTTTTTCCAGAACTCCGGGGTCAAGCTCATCCTGGCAGTGGCGCTGATCGTCGGGGCGGTGGTCCTGCTGCGGCTGCTGGTGTTCCGCCGGTCCCGACGCTACCGCGCGGGCGCGGGCGCGGGCAGACGGGGCCATTACAGCGGACGCCGCCGCCGCTGAGGTCCTTCCGACGGGGGCACGGGGAACAGCTGCAAGATCAGCCTGCGGACACGGTGGAAGGATCGAGCCAGTGAACAGTGAGCGTGAACTGCTGTTTTGACAGTTCACGCTCACTTTTTTCTGGCGTATTTTCTTCCGGCAGACCAAAAGGCCGGCATGGCGGGCGGTGGGATGCTGGGTCAAAAGAAGAAATATTCAGGCGCCCGGGCCCCCCCTTTACGGCCTTTTTGCTGGTCTGCTGTGAAATTTTGCTCTTGCAAATTGGCGGGGTTTCTTGTATAATGTGAACTGTATTGGCCGGTGTGATGGAATTGGTAGACGTAGTGGACTCAAAATCCACCGCTGGCGACAGCGTACCGGTTCGAGTCCGGTCACCGGCACCAACTCGTCGCAAGCGGCATATCGCTTGCGACGAGCTTTTTCATTTCATTGCAAAGCTTATCGCGCGCTCCTCGCTTCCAAACCGAACCCGCTGCCGCTGGGCTTCGGGTTGGTTTTGGGTACAAAGCTGAGGGCTGGCATCGATCCTGTGCAATGCGCTAAAAAACAGTCGTCTGAAGGGGCGGCTGTCTTTCTTTTTGGGTTCCACTCCCGTTGGCCGCTCCACCCTTCGGTATTTCAATGCCCGGGGCAAATGAATTGCCCCTCCGCCAAGGTTTTCGCCGCAGGCGAAAACGCTTGTACGGCGCATCAGCGCCGCCGGCCAGATGGCCGCTTGAGCGGCATTTCTGTTAATAGATCTAAAAAAGACATCATCCGCCCGCCCCTTGCGTCTCCTTGCCAACTGCGATGCGCTCCGCTGGTCTCTCAGTTGGCGGGTGTTGGCTCCCTTTCTTTACAAATATTGATTTTAACAGCCCTTTGCATCCGACAAAACGCTTGATTGCTCCGAGTTTGAGCGATCAAGCGTTTTTCTTGAACTAAATGGAACATGACTGTGTTGAGGCGGTTCTCTCCGTACTCACTCAAAACTCCAATGTATTGTTGTTGTGGTGCGGAACATTTTAGGCTCTGCAACAGGGGGCTTTTTCTTTCGGTTTCGGTTACGTGGGAGAAAAAGAGTTCAAATTGATGTGGGTACGGATTAGTTATTGAAATAATTGGACGGAGCTATGCTCCGATATTCGCTGGGGGAAACGCCAAGCTGCTTTTTGAATAATTTATAAAAAGCACTGTAATCTGAAAATCCACATTGGCTGGAAATGTCTTTGAGCGGGTAGCCCTGGACGATCATAGATTGCGCGATTGCAATGCGGTATTCTACTACATATTGGTAAAAAGATTTTCCGAGCTTCTGGCGAAAAAGATTTTCCACAGTGGCGGGGCTGACAAAAAAGTATTCAGCCGTTTGCCCCAATGAGAGTCGGTGACTAAAATTTTCCCAAATATAGGATGTGATTTTTTCCAGCAGTGGCCTGCGGTGATCTAATCGAGCCGACACAATGTTGCTGTCTGAGACAGAACGATTCAGTTCTACAAGAAACTGGGTACAGAGACTATGCAGATATGCGTTCATACAGAGGTTTTCCTGTTGGATCTCGTACCACATGGAGAGCAGACAATGTTCCAAACGCTCTGCGTGAGCTGGAGTAGAGCATCGAATGAGAAATTCGTTGCTTTTACAGCAGAGATTGATTGCATACATAATGCCAGGATCTTCTGAGATCCGCCTCTCCATGAACTCTTGTGAGACGGAAAGGACGTAGCGCTTATACGGCCCCGCAGAAACAGAAAAAATTGGATGATGCATGATGCCGGGAGGGATGACCAATATATCTCCGTGTTTCAAAGAATAGCTGTGTGAATCCACCAGATAGGTCTCCAAATCTCCTGCGCAAAAAAAGAAAAATTCATAAAAGATATGTGTGTGGAGTTCTACAACGGGAGGTTTTTCATCAAAAACATACCGAAGATCCAAATCTGGCTGTTTCATTTCCGTTTGGGGATTGAACTGGGAGGGAGAAAGTACTCTGTTCACAATATTCCTCCTCACTGAATATGTATATTTCGACTAAAAATAAGAGAAAAAATTCTGCAATTGCGGCTATATCGTACCACAAAATTATCGGATTTGCAAACAAAAATCCTAATTTTGAAATTGTAGTTTGCAGATATATGAGTTAGAATGAATTCAGCAATATGAAATACGAGGTGCATCTCAATACATTTGCGTAACATGACCGAGTTTGTCTGATTTTTCGGCGTTTTCCTTTTGCGCGCAGTAAATTTTGTGTTAAAGGGATGTGGACTTATGAAGGATATTGTAGAAAAAAAGGATCTCCTTACCATCAAACGGCTGAAATCACCTATGGAATTAGGAGCGTGTTCCGCGGCAGATGTTGCAAATTGTCTGAAAACTTTGTTGGAGAAGCAAGACGAGGTCAATATGATCTTTGCGGCGGCCCCTCACAAAATGAGTTTTTAAAAGCACTGAGAAGCAGTCCAGACATCGAATGGGAGAGAGTAAATGCCTTTCACATGGATGAATATATTGGTTTGCCTCCAGAGGCCCCTCAGAAATTTGGAACGTACCTGCGGGAGCATATTATGGGCTGTGTACCATTCCAATCTGTGCACTATCTGGACGGATCTGCACAGGATATTACGGCAGAGTGCCAACGATATACCGCTTTGCTCCGTCAATTTCCGGTAGACATCGTTTGTATGGGGATTGGAGAGAATGGACATATCGCGTTTAACGATCCACATACCGCCCTCTTTCGCGACCCGGCCGCTGTCAAACCTGTCACTCTGGATCTGACGTGCCGCAATCAGCAAGTCCATGACGGATGTTTTTCCTCTACTGATGAAGTTCCCACACAGGCTATCACATTGACGATTCCAAGCTTGTTTGCCGGACGCTATTTGTTCTGTATCGTTCCAGGGAAGGCTAAGGCGGCTGCGGTGAAGAACACAGTTGAAGGTATGGTCTCTGAGGCGTGTCCGGCCTCCATATTGAGGCGTCATCCCAATGCTGTGCTGTATATTGACGAGGACAGTGCGTCTCGGTTGGGAGAGGATGCTTAACATGAAGCGAACCAAGATCATAAATGGTCAGGTCATTACACCCTACCGCATTTTCTCCCATGGAACCGTGGAAATATTGGACGGGGAGATCACCTATGTAGGGGAACAGGAGAGCGGACTTCCCTGCGAAGAAGTCATTGATGCGGGAGGAAATTATGTGTCCCCTGGATTTGTGGACATCCATACCCATGGCGGCGGAGGACATGATTTTATGGATGGCACGCCGGAGGCCATCCTCGGAGCTGCCGAGCTGCATGCACGATATGGGACTACCTCCATGGTTCCCACTACGCTCACTTGTCCCAATGAGGAATTGAAAAATCTGATGACAGCGTTTCACGCCGCCAAACAGTCGAACCAAACAGGGGCAAAATTACTCGGACTCCATCTGGAAGGTCCCTACTTTGCCAAAGATCAGGCCGGGGGGCAAGATGTCCGCTACATTCGGAAACCGAACCGGGAGGAGTATCTGGAGATTTTAGAATGGTCAGATGACATTCTGCGCTGGAGCATTGCTCCGGAATTGGAGGGAGCGCTGGAACTGGGAGAGGAGCTGTCACGGCGCGGAATTCTGGCTGCGATCGGACACAGCGATGCTGAATATGATCTGGTGATGGATGCGTGTGAGCATGGATACAGTCATGTGACCCACTTATATTCCGGGATGAATGGAGTCCACCGGCGCAATGCTTATCGCTTTTTAGGCATTGTGGAGAGTGCCTATCTGCTGGATGAACTTACCGTAGAAATCATTGCCGACGGATGCCACCTTCCGCCGGAATTGATCCGCCTGGTCTACCGCATCAAGGGACCTGAGAGGACGGCTTTGATCACAGATTCACTACGCGGAGCCGGGATGCCCGATGGACCCAGTATTTCCGGCAGTGTAAAAAACGGACAGGCTGTCATAATTGAAGACGGAGTGGCAAAAATGCCGGACCGGAAAGCATTTGCGGGGAGTGTTGCAACGACGAACCGTCTGGTTGCTACTGTGGTTCACAAGGCAGGAATTCCGCTTCTGGATGCGGTTAAAATGGCCTCGCTGACCCCAGCGCGTATTCTGAAAAAAGACGCAAGTATTGGAAGCCTGACAGTGGGAAAACAGGCCGATCTTCTCATTTTCGATCCTGATATTCAGATTTTGTTGACGATAATAGACGGCAGGATCGTTTATCAGAGAAAAACTGACGTTTCCGGTCCCGCTTAGTCGGCCAAAAAAGTGACAAAAGTTCGTATAAGCCTCAATCAATATAAAAGGAGAATGGTTATGAAACGAAAATTTGCGATTACCTTGGCCTTGGTCCTTTCACTGTCATTGGGTTGTACGGCGTGTTCCAGTACGGGGGAAAGCAGCGGAGCCTCCGGAAGCGGGACATCCGCATCTAACGCCCCAAGCTTCAACTTAAAGCTGGCTGGAATCAAAACGGAGGATGATCCTGCGACTCAAGCTATGAATCGCTTTGCAGAAATTCTGGACCAAAAATCGGACCTGAACATCACCGTCAAAACCTATCCGAACAGTGTGCTGGGCGGAAGCAATGATATGCTCAGCGGCATGCCCACAGGGCTTACCGATCTGTTCTATAACACACTCTCATGCTATCCCTGGCTGGAAGGCGCTCAGAAGTTTAACGCGGTAACAGCTCCCTTCCTGTGGGACTCACAGGAGGAATTCCAGGCGTTTCTGGATTCTGAAACCGCTCAACAGTGGTTTGAGGAGGCGGCGCAGGCCACAGGAGTTCGGGTCCTGGCAGCGCGGGGAGAGCTGCCTCCCCGGGAACTGACAGCAAATGTTCCCGTGGAGAACGCGGATGATTTTTCAGGGTTGAAAATTCGGACAGCAGAATCTGCTCTGGTCCAGGAGACCATGAAAAAGCTGGGTGCCACGCCCGTAGTGGTGCCTCTGGGAGACCTGTATATGGCTCTGTCCCAGGGGACTGTGGACGCACAGGAAAACAACTTCATTACAGTGTGTAACAGCAGTCTGTATGAAGTGCAGAGCTACTTTATGCAGACAGACTATATCCGTGATGTGGGCGCGATTTTTATCAGCGAAAATGTGTGGCAGCAAATGACACCTGAGCAACAGTCGGCGGTCAAGGCGGCTGCGGAGGAAGCAGTCGAGTACGAAGCAGGCCTGGTGGAGCAGCAGATGCAGGTGACCATGGACTTTCTCAACGAAAACATGACCTATGTGGAGGTTGATGTAAAATCCATTCAGGATAAGCTGGGTAAAGATTTTTATCAGGAGCTGGACGCGGCCGGTGCTCTCTGGCCTACGGGGACCATGGATGAGATCATGGCCTTCAAGGACAGCTATACTTCGGAATAAAGCGGTATCACTGCCAGCTTTTTGCCACAGCTGTGGCAGGATACTTGTTGTGAAGGCGATGCCGTTGTGAACCCAGCCATTGTCTGGGGACATCCAGTCCAGGGAACGGCTTTGGATGTCCCCAGCAAATGATACGAAAGGATTCAATTATGGCGATTGTAATCATTTTCCTTGTGATGTTCCTTCTCATGTTCCTGGGTATGCCTGTTTTTGTGTCTATGGCAGTCTCTGGGGTATGCTATTTGCTGGGAACAGGGAATGGGCCGCTGTCCATGATCTCAAATAGTATGGTCAACGGTTTGTCAGACATTTCTCTTATGGCGATCCCGTTTTTCATCCTGGTGGGTGAGCTGATGAATATATCCGGAATGACTGAGAGAATGCTGGACTTTTCCATGTATTTCATTGGGAAATTTCGTGGTGGTCTGGCCCATGCCTGTATTGTGGTCAACGTAATTTTTTCACTGGTTTCTGGTTCGGGCCCGGCAGATGCGGCAGCAATTTCTCCTGTTCTGCTGCCCAGAATGAAAAAGGAGGGCTATCCAGAAGAGTTTTCTGCCGCCATGAATGCGGCCGCCGCGGTACTGGGGCCGATCATTCCTCCTGGCATTCCAATGGTGTTCTTGGCACTGATCACAAACCTCTCGATTGGCCGTTTGTTCTTTGGCGCCCTGATCCCCGGACTGATTATGGCAGGATCGATGCATCTGATTGTGTTGTTTGCTGCCCGTAAGATGGATCTGAAGATCGATAAAGGCGGAGCAGAGGAGGGCGGAGAGAGTTTTCTCAGTGTATTAAAGAAAGCTGTTCTTTCCTTGATTGCTCCGGTGATTATCATTGTAGGTGTGCTGACTGGAATGGCTACGGTGACAGAGATTGCCATCCTGGCCTGCGCATATGTACTGCTGATCGGGGTCTTTGTCTACCGGACCATCAGCTTCAAGGCGATGTATCAGGTTTTTTGTAAGATGGCCCTGTTCTCTGCCATCATTATGGCTCTGTTTACCGTAGCGGATATTTTTTCTTATATCATCGCGGTAGAGGGACTTAGTAACCAACTGGTGGCGCTGATCGAGCGGTATCATATAAGCCCGACCGTCTTTCTGTTGGCAATCAATATCTTTTTTCTTTTCCTGGGGATGATCATGGACGCCACTCCCGCCATGTTGATTTTTGGCCCAGTGCTTTTGCCGCTTGCCAACCAATTGGGGATAGACTCCATTCATTTTGGGATGATCATGATCTGCAACCTTATGATTGGGTTGATCACTCCTCCGGTCGGCGCGTTGCTTTTTATTGAGTCAAAGCTGTCGGGGATCTCCTTTGAACGGATCACAAAAGCAGTACTTCCGTTTGTGGCCGCGCTTCTGGTCTGTCAGCTGCTGATTACCTATATCCCCTGGACGGTGACATGGCTGCCGAATCTGATTTTTGGAACAGGGGGCGGATAAAATTATGCTGAAAAAATTACTGGACGGGCTGGCCGCACTCCAGACGCATATTTCGGGCAATCTTTTTTTGGTGATCTTTTTCATCAATACTATGGAAATTATCAGCCGTACGTTCTTTAACCATTCTTTTTTATGGGTCACAGACGTTAGTACCATCTGTATCGTGTGGATGATCATGATTGGAATGGCGGTGGGTGTTTATCAAAAGGAACACATCATTCTGGAAATTCTGGTCAGCAAATTCCCTCATAAACTCCGCCACGTCATCAATATTGTGATTACCCTATTGACTTTTTCCTTTTTCCTTATGCTGTTTGTGACTGGTGTGGAGATGGCCGGATCCAAGCGAATGCTGATTTTTCCAACGATCCGGTGGTCTATGATTTGGGCCTATGCGGCGCTTCCGGTGTTTGCGTTGTCATCCGTATTTTTTATGATCCCGTCCCTGATTGAGCTATTTCGGAACAAAGAGACATATAGAGAAGCGGAAGGTGGCGACGTTCGGTTCCTATGAACATTTATACCAGCGAGGCCGACTCTCAACGTGTTGTGTTTGATGAATACCGGTTTATTCCTCTTCTGGATCAGGAAAATGGCTGTCGTGCAGGCTGCAGGTGCGGAATCTTAGAGTATACGCAGCTGGACTATTTTCAGGGAGGGGTACATGAGGATCAAGAGGTGTTTTATGTTTTAAGTGGGACCGGATATGCAAAGGTAGGAGACCGAGAGTTTCCTCTTTTTCCAGGCGTCTGTTTTGCGGCCCTGCCTGGGCAGTACCATGCCATGAAACGGGACAAGGACGTCCCATACCTTCGGCTGTTTTTCTTCCATGCGGCAGTGTAGCAGCTGTTTCATTACAATATGACAGTGAAAGGAACACGATGATATGAATCAGGATATGAAATCTTATAAGCAGGTCATCTCAGGCCTGTTGGATGAAATCTGTGCTGACGAAGCAGAAGCCATTCAAAAGGCGGCACAGGTTATGGGCGATTCCATTATGCGGGGACAGGTGATCCATGTGATCGGGCCCGGCGGCCACTCCAACATGGCTGTGGAGGAGATGTTTTCCCGTGCTGGTGGACTGGCGTCCATCAATGCAATTTTAGATCCCGGAACCAATTTGAGCCACGGTGGTTTTCGTTCTATGAAGGTTGAACGGATTCCCGGATATGCCAAAGCAGTTTTAGAGTCTTATGGCGTAGGAAAGACGTCTGGAGAGGTTCTTCTGATCATCAACGCGTATGGGATCAACAGTATGACGATTGATTGCGCCTTAGAGGCGAAGAGGCTTGGAGTCACGTCGATCGCGATCACCTCCAGCTCCTTCGCGGAGCGTGTGCCCAAGGAGCATCCATCCCGCCATCCCACTGGGAAGAACCTGTATCAAACAGTTGACATCTATTTGAATAACCATCTGCCTTATGGCGACGCTATTTTGAAAGTAGAAGGATGTGAGCAGAATATTGGTCCCACATCCACCTTCTGCAACTGCTTTGTAGCAGATTGTCTGGTTTTGGAGACCTGTAAATATATGGTGTCAAAAGGATATACCCCTCCCGTCTTACGCAGTGGGAATATGCCTGGCGGTGATGAATATAATCAACATCTTGTTGACCAATATCATGGAAAATCCATTCTGCTCTTCTAAGCGCAGCCATACAATACTGGAGTGGTAACCTTTCATCACATTTGCTGTGTGAGCGGTCTCTTGCTATAAAAGGGAGGCTGCTGTAAACGGTTTTTGGAAAACAGTCCAATAAGATCATGAGTACGAACTGTCAAAACGGCAGTTCGTACTCGCGTTTTATGTCTCCATTTTTGTTTGCGTCCAATGAAGAGGTGACAGGAACAATAAGATACCCCCAGCAAGAGAGTGTTTCAAGCTTCTATTCTTTCCCCAGGGCCGCGCTGCGCGCAGACGACGCTGTTTTTCTATACTCCGAATGACGGAAAAAATGGGTCGATCCTGTTGATACACATTGCCAGAGGTGGATGAAATGGTGTAAAATAGAACTACAACAGGCGGAGGAAGGTCCGCCTCAGGAAGGAGGGAGGTCTATGTCGGCCTCATCCAGGGAGAGGCCGCATCGGGATCAGCGTACCCGGATGCTGGAGGAGCCGGTACCGCGCCTAGTGCTGACTTTGGCGGTGCCGACGATCATCAGCATGATGGTCACCTCGATCTATTATAACATGGCGGACACCTATTTTGTCTCCCAGATCAACACCAGCGCCTCGGGCGCGGTGGGGATCGTGTTTTCCATCATGGCGATCATCCAGGCGGTGGGCTTTACCATCGGGATGGGCTCGGGGAGCGTTGCGTCCCGGCTGCTGGGACAGGGCCTTCCGGGCCGGGCGGCGGTGATCGCCTCCAGCGCGGTGGTCTCTGCGCTGGTGTGCGGCGGCCTGCTGACTCTGGCGGGGCTGCTGTCCCTGGAGCGGTTCGTCTGGATCCTGGGGGCCACCGAGACCATATACCCCTATGCCCTTCAGTATGCCACCTACATCCTGTGGGGCGCGCCGGTGATGTGCCTGGCCTTTACGCTGAATAATCTGCTGCGCTGGCAGGGCAAGGCCAACCGCTCGGTGATCGGTCTGGGGATCGGCGGGGTGCTCAATATCTTTCTGGACCCTATTTTCATCTTCGGGCTGGATCTGGGCATCTCCGGGGCGGCCATTGCCACCCTGTTCAGCCAGTGCGTCAGCGCTGCATCTGTCAAGTGACAAAATTTAGACACAAAAAAGCGCAGCTAACAGAAGCCCAGTTCGGTCCTGTACTGAACTGGGCTTCTATAGCCCAAAGCAGCAGCCAGACGGCGGTTGTTGAAGAAGTCGACGTAGGAGTCCAACAGAGCTGGAACATCTTTTGCGTGGGCCAGATCGAAGTCGAGGAACAATTCTTCTTTGATCCATCCGTTCAAAGCTTCTATGATCGGGTTATCTGTTGGAGTTCCTACTCGCGACATGGAGCGAAGTATGTTATAATCCTTGTGGGCCTGGCAAAAAGCCCGTGAAGAGTAGACAGCTCCCTGGTCGGTGTGGAAGACTACCTGGGACGTCTGCTCTTCTCTTTTGTCCATAAGCTGTTTGAGCACATCGAGACAATGATAGTAAGGTTTGTTGCTTCCTTTCGTCGATGTTACGCTATGAGCCAGGATCTCATTATTGAAGGTATCCAACAGAATGGTCCATTCCCACTCCACACCGTTTACCCGAAATTCGGTCATATCAGACACAACGATCTGCAAAGGCGCCGCTGTATTCCAGCGGCCTCGAACTTCGTTAGGAAACTGAACGCTTTCCTCTCCGGGCGGCTTATACCTGTATTTTCTGGCTTTAGAGCGTATTCCAGCGGCTTTACAGCACTGGTGTGCCAGATGGTGTGAAAACACCCAGCCAGTTTCCTGAAACACATCGTTTGCCAGACGATGATACCCGTGAGAAGGATGTTTGTCATGTGCCTTTAGAAGGAACTCTGTCAGCAAGATCCTGTCCCGTTCATATCGATTCGGCTGTCCTTGCCGGGCTTTCCATTTGTAATAACCGGATCGATTCACTCCCATAAGCTTACACAGAAAATCTATTGGATACTTCACTTTGAGTTCTTCGATGACTTCGTATTCTTTTCGCTGCCAGTAACGTACTCCTTGTTTGCACCAGCTCCTTCCACCCAATATCCTTTTTTTAACCGGGCTATTTCCACCTCTTGTTTGGCCACGATGAGGCGGAGCCGTTCCACTTCACTCAATGACTTGCTTGTATGAAGCGCGGCATACGGATTGCCATTTCGCGGCTCTAGTGCATCTTCTCCCTCTGTTATATATTTCTTTACCCATGCGCACACCAAACTATTGCTGATAGAATATTGCCGTTCAATTTGACAAACCGGAATATGTTCTTCCAAATGAAGCTTTATTATCTTCATTTTTTCTTCTTTGCTCCATTTTCGATGCGGAATCCCTTTCTTCCCCATCTTTTCACCTCTATTCCTATTTTAACAGATATAAAAAAGTAGACACTCACCCGCTTTGTAAGTGTGGTGTGGTCCTCCAGGTTCTTTTTGGCGCGCTGGTACAGGCCGTCGTGGACGGCGTCCAGCAGCTGGGGAACCACGGTCTCCAGCTCGTCCAGGGAGACAAAGACCTTCTCCCCGGAGTCCCGGCGGCAGATGCAGCACTGCTGCTTCTCCATATCCTTGGGGCCGATCTCCACCCGCAGGGGCACGCCCTTCATCTCATACTGGGCGAACTTCCAGCCCGGGGACTGGTCGGAGTCATCCATGGCGGCCCGGATGCCGGCGGCCTTCAGGCGGGCCAGCAGGCCGTTGGCGGCGTCCAGGACGCCGGGCTTGTGCTGGGCCACAGGGATGACCATGGCCTGGATGGGGGCGATGCGGGGGGGCAGCACCAGGCCGCTGTTGTCGCCGTGGGTCATGATGATGCCGCCGATCATCCGGGTGCTGACGCCCCAGCTGGTCTGGTGAGGATAGTGGGGCTGGTTGTCCTTGCCGGTGAAGGTGATGTCAAAGGCCTTGGCAAAGCCGTCGCCGAAGTAGTGGCTGGTGCCCGCCTGGAGGGCCTTGCGGTCGTGCATCATGCACTCCACCGTGTAGGTCTCCTCTGCGCCGTTGAACTTCTCCTTGTCCGTCTTGCGGCCCTTGACCACGGGCATGGCCAGCACGTTCTCCATGAAGTCCGCGTAGATGTTCAGCATCCGCATCGGTCTCCTCCCGGGCCTCCTCCTCGGTGGCGTGCATGGTGTGGCCCTCCTGCCACAGGAACTCCCGGTGGCGCAGGAAGGGGACGGGAGGTCTTCTCCCAGCGCAGGACGGAGCACCACTGGTTGTACAGCTTGGGCAGGTCCCGGTGGGAGTGGATGATGTTCTTGTAGTGCTCGCAGAACAGGGTCTCGGAGGTGGGGCGGATGCAGTAGCGCTCCTCCAGCTTCTCGCTGCCGCCGTAGGTGACCCAGGCGCACTCGGGGGCGAAGCCCTCCACGTGGTCCTTCTCCTTCTGGAGCAGGGAATGTAGCTGGATGTTCTCCCAGATGGCGTCCACCTCCATATCGGTGATCTGCTCCACCTGCTTCTTGTTGGAATCCTTGGCCATATCGATTCAGTCCTTTATGTTCAAAAATGAATGAGATTGGAAAACTCGTAAGCTTTATTGTATAAATTTTGGCCGTGAAAGTCAAGAGCAAGTGAGGCCCACAGGACAAAAAGCCGGGATAAAAACGCCCCCGGGACCGAAGCCCGGGGGCGGAGGGGGAGCGAGAGGCGCTCCTCAGTTGAATTTATAGATCTTCCGGGCCAGGCGGTACAGCTGGACGGACAGCTTTCTGCCCTGGTAGCCGGGGAAGTTGGTGAAGGCGGAGACCGCCCGGTACTTCATCTTGTGGTAAAGGCCGGAGTCCACGGTGCGCAGGTACTCCCACAGCTGGGTCTTTTTGCCCAGCGCCTCGGGGCGGCCGTCAATGACCAGGAAGATGGAGGAGATGGCCATCATCATGGCCAGATAGTTGAACATATACCGGGCCAGCTTCTTGTGGTCGGCGCCCACTGTCCGCAGGTCGTGGGAGTCGATCATCTGATAGGTGACCCGGAGCTGCTGGTCCACCCGGGTGACCATGACCTTCTCGTTCACCGACTGGTCGGAGCGGCCGATGAAGTAGCGGTACAGGTCCACATCTAGATAGTAGATGTTTTTCACCGAGGGCAGGGGCTGATAGACGAAGATGTTGTCCACATAGAAGGTGTGCTTGGGCAGCTCCAGGCCGCTGTCGCGCAGCACCTGGGTGCGGTAGATGACGCTGTGCATCAGCAGGTACTGGGAGGGGCGGAACCGGCCGATCTGCTCCCAGCCGAACACCTTGTTCCGGGGGAACACATTGCGGTAGTGCATGACCCGCTCGCTCTCGCTCTCAACGTGCTCATAGACATAGTTGCACACCATCATGTCCACCAGCTTGTTGTCCCGCACGAACTGGCGCAGCTTGTCCAGCGCCTTGTGCAGGGCGGGCACGTCTACCCAGTCGTCGGAGTCCACCACCTTGTAATAGACGCCTCTGGCATTTCGGATGCCCTGGTTGACCCCCTCGCCGTGGCCGCCGTTGGGCTGGTGGATGGCCCGGACGATGTCGGGATACTGCTCCTGATACCGGTCGCAGATGGCTGGGGTGTCGTCCTTGGTGGAGCCGTCGTCCACCAGGATGATCTCAATGTCACTGCCGCCCTGAAGCAGGGTGTCCACACAGTGCTCCATGTAAGCCGCGGAGTTGTAGCAGGGGACGGCAAAGGTAATGAGTTTGTCCATGTTATTCTCTCCTACGATCGTTTCACAGGGCGCGGCTCAGGTCAGCAGCCCGGCCAGCTCCAGCGCCCGGGACGCGATGGCGTCCATGTTGTAGTATTTGTACTCGGCCAGGCGGCCCAGCAGATACAGGTTGGGAAAGCGCTCCGCCTCTGCCCGGTACTGGGCGTACCGGCGGTCGTTCTCCGGATTGATGATGGCATAATAGGGGATCTCACCAGGGGCTCCGGTGAAGGCCCGGGAGTACTCCTTGACGATGGTGGTGACGCCGGGCCTTACCTGGCCGGTGAGGTGCTTGAACTCCGTAATGCGGGTGTAGTCCTCGTCCATGGTGTAGTTGACCGTACCGCAGCCCTGGAAGTCGTCCTGCTCCAGGGTCTCGAACCGGAAGTCCAGCGTCCGATAAGGCAGGGGACCGAAGCGGAAACCGAACAGCTCGTCCGCCTGGCCGGTGTAGATCACCGGGCCGGAGAATGCCGTGCCGTCCAGGCGGGTCTGTCCTCCGGACAGGTCCAGCCGCTTCAGGGCGTCCGTTCCCAGCTCCACCGTGATGCCGGGATGGTCCAGCATCCGCTGGAACAGGGCGGTATAGCCCTCCAGGGGCATCCCCTGATAGGTGTCCTGGAAATAGCGGTCGTCACGGGAGAGAAAGACCGGTACCCGGGCGGTGGTATTGGGGTCGATCTCCTCAGGAGTCTGGCCCCACTGCTTCATCGTGTAGTGGACAAAGACGTGCTCATACACATAATCCGCCAGGGCGGCGATCTCCGGGTCACGGGCCTGCCGCAGCTCCAGAATGGTCACCTTTTTTTCTGCCCCATAGGCGGCAATGAGCTTTTGCCCCAGCCGTGCGCCCTCCGCCGGGCCGAAGGCGGTCTCCAGCGAAGTGAGGTTGAAGGGGACGGGGTAGGTCTGGCGCCCGCCCTGTCCGTCCGGGATATTGGCCAGGACCCGGTGCTGATAGTCCCGCCAGACCGTGAACCGGGAGAGCCAGTCAAAGACCCGCTTGTTGTTGGTGTGGAAGATGTGGGGGCCGTACTGGTGGATCAGCACCCCAGCCCTGTCCAGGCGGTCGTAGGCGTTGCCGCCGATGTGGTCCCGGCGTTCCAGGACCAGCACCCGCTTTCCGCCCTCGGCCAGCTGCCGGGCGCAGACCGAACCGGCATAGCCGGCGCCCACGACCAGCGCGTCAAATGTATGCTCCAAAATGATCCCGCCTTTTTCCAGTGGTTGGACGGTCAGATCCGTCCGGCTTTCTGCCAGTATAGCATATTTTCTGTGGAAAGGGAATGAAAAAACTTTAAAGGAATTCTTAAAACTGCGCCAAAGTGTCCCGGGCGCGGGGGTCACGCGCTTCCGGCGGCGTGGGAGATAAAAGTTCGGGCCGGCGGAATGCCGGCCCGGAGGGAAAATCAGAGAAGTCTGAGCATCATGCCGCGGGGGCGGGTACGTCCTCCGGAGAGGGTTCCTCCTCCTGAGGGGTGGGGAGCACGGCCTGGGACTGGGCCTTGCCGTCCACGGACAGGGTGTAGCCGTCCAGGATGGAGGCGGGCGTGTCGGAGGCGGCATGGGTGATGGTCACCTGGTCGCCGGGGTTCAGAATCACCGCCAGGGGATTTTCGGCGGCGGAGAGGGCGTAAAAGACGCTTTCCTGTTCCAGACGGATGAAGTAATAGGTGTTGCCCTCCAGCACAGCGGAGCGGATCTCGGCCACGGAGCCGGAGGCTGTGGTCTGGGGCAGCTCCTCGGGCTGGGTGACCCCCTTGTCAGACAGCATCCGGATATATTCCTGCTCGCACTGGGTGACGGAGCTGCCGGTGGCCACGATGTCGTACCGGGCCACGTTGACCATGGCGTAGCTCTTGACCAGGTTGGCGGCGTCCTTGAGGGGGATGAAATAGGTGGGCTCGTTGGCGATGTTCAGCAGGATGGGGAAGGTGGCGGTGTACCCCAGGTCCTGGACCACGCCCTCCGCGGAGGCCTGGGCGGCCCGCTCAGTGGCGCCGGGGGCGTTGTAGAACTTCGTCTCCTTTGGTGCGCTGGTTGGACAGCAGGAAGCCCAGGTTGGATTGGTCGGCGTTGGCGGAGGTGACACCGGTATACATATACACGTCGTCATTCAGAGCGATATAGTTAGAGCCCTGGGTGGTGACGGTCACGTCCCGCTGGCCCAGTATAGAGTTGATGAAGCCATTGATGAGGGTGCCGTGGTAGTCATACTGCTCCATGATCAGCTCCGGAGTGTACACATTATCCACCCAGGCGGGGACCTCCTCATAATACTGGCTCTCTCCGGTGACGGCGTTGCACAGCACGGCGCCCTTGATGTCAGTGCCACCGAACAGGCCGATGGTCTTGATGATCCGGGGGGCGATCCACCAGGGCTGGCCCTCCTCATCGATCTCAAACTGGGGGGTGGAGAGCATGAAGGTGGGGTACTGGAAGCGCAGATGGCGCATGATATTGCGGTTGAGAGGCTCAGAGAAGGAGTACTTCATCCCCTCTGAAAGGCGGACCACCTTGGCCTCCTGGGTCACCATGTCCACGATCACATAGGCAGGCAGGCCGCTGCCCCGGTTGGTGAACCACTTGACCAGATCGGCATAGGCGATGGGGGCGACCCGGACCGGGCGGCCCTGATAGTTGATCTGGGTGGAGTCATAGGAGTACTCGAACTGGCTGACCATGTCACTGAGGGTGCCCATCTGGCGGTCGCCCAAATAGTCGGCGCTGTTCCGGTCCAGAGTGGGGATCTCATTGAAGGAGATCTGGCCGATGTCCTGGGCGAACTCGCCATCCTCTACCGTAAGCAGGTCCCGATAGGCTCCTGCCCGGAGGATGGGCATGGAGAGCACCTGGCCCACCATGGCGGCAGCCAGCAGGACCACCAGGAGCACGCCCACCGGCAGGCACTGCTGCTTGATGAAACGGAAATACTCCCGGATCTGCTCCTTGGGTGAGACAGCCTCCTTCTGCCCCCTGAAGCCGGAGGTGATCAGGGCTGAGACCACATAGACCACGCAGAGCAGGATCATGAAGCTGTAAAAATCGTTGGACTGGAGGTTGAGGGCGGGGAGGGTGAGATAGAAATAAGCCCCGCCCACAGCCAGAGTGACCAGCAGATTGGTCAGGATCTTACCCGCCTTGCTGGCTGGTGCGTGCAGCTTCTTTTTAGAATTTCGACTCAAAATAGCATTCTCCTTTGTCCGGCGGAGGCCGCCGACCGTAATAGAAACGATGTCAGTATACCTGTTTTTCGTTCAAAAAGCAACCAAAAAGAGAAAACGGAAGATTAAAAATTGGTTAAGGTGCCCGTTGGCCCCCAAAAAAGGGATAAAAAGGAAGGGGAGAGGGCATACTGGGGGACAGATCCAGCGACAGAAAGGACGATCTGTATGGAAGTGAAGGAATTGATGAATCCCAGCGTGGTCACCATCGAACCCACCGCCTCGGCGGCCCTGGCCGCCCGGCTCATCAGTCGGCATAACGTGGGAGCCCTGCCGGTGTGCGGGGCGGACCGGCGGCTGCGTGGGATGGTCACAGACCGGGATATTGTACTGCGGTGTGTGGCGGCGGAGGAGGACCCGGCCCAGACGCTGGTGCGGGACATTATGACCCGGGGCTGCGCGTCGGTCTCCCCCCGGGATGACTGCCGGGAGGCGACCCGGCTGATGTCGGTCCAGCAGGTCCGCCGCCTGCCGGTGGTGGAGGACGGGCGGCTGGTGGGGATCGTCTCCCTGGCGGACCTGGCCCGGAGCCAGCGCTTCGACATGGAGGCGGCCCAGGCGCTGGGGGAGATCTCGGAAAATATCATCCACCGCCGCTTCTAAGGGCTGGTCAGCGCCCCGGCTTGAGACGGATGAGCTGGCGGAGCAGCTCATCCCGGCCCTGGCTCAGCTTGTGAAGCAGCTTCAACACGCCGGCGGCCAGGTATACCAGGGCCAGCCGCTCAGGAAGGGGGAAGCCCAGGGCGGAGAACAGGGGGACGCCTGCCCAGGCGGTGAGGAGCAGGGACAGCAGGCGGGTTCCTCCCAGACCGAGCAGCAGCCGCAGGGTGGAGACGGACTGGAAATAGGCCTCCCATCCATCCCCGTCCATCCTGTGGAGCTTGCCCTTCAGCCAGAAGGCGGCCAGCACCGCCAGCACGAACAGCAGGCGGGACAGAGCGGCCAGCACAGCGGCCAGCAGGACAAAGCCGGCCAGCCGGCCCGGAGAGAGGGGGCCCGCCCCCAGGATACGGCCCAGAAATGGGGCTCCCAGAAGCAGGGCGGGGAGGCCGGAGAGAAGGCCGCCCGCCAGAAAGAGGGGCTCCCGGTCCCCGGCATAGCGGCAGAAGCAATGGATGGACCATCCCAGAAGTGGCAGGGCCAGAAGGACGGTCCAGGCGGGATCACCCTGGAGATAGCAGAGTGCGGCCAGCAGCAGGCAGCCCATCTGAAGGCCGGTATGGGCACGGCCCCGGGCCCTATCCTCTAATTCAAGATCCCGCTCGTCCCGGATCAGGTGCAGGACCTGGGCCTGCTCAAAATCCTGTTGTTTGGTGCGTGTCATGGTAAGACCTCCTTGGGGTTTGTGATGTTTGGAAAGCGGTATGTCAGAGCCGCCGCTCATAGTGGATCCCGCAGAGCAGTTCCACCAAGAATGATAGGAACCAGAGCAGCCCGGACAGGACCAGCATCCCGCCGAATACCAGCTGGGCCTCCCGGCTGCCGGAGCGCAGCACCCCGCCCGCTGCGCTGAGCAGGCAGAGGACCAGCAGCGCGTTCTGCACGATGGTGAAGGCCAGACCTTTGCTGCGCAGCTGGATGAGGAGGTTCCGTTCATCCAGCTCCTCCAGACGGTCCGCCCGGGCGCACTGCCTGGACAGGCTGCGGAACAGAAGGCCCAGGCCCAGCAGCAGGGCTGCGGTACATATCAGGACCGATTTCGGGCGGAAGCTCTGCCTCAGGAGCATGGTCACCAGGAGGAGCAGCCCCAGACCGGTCAACAGGGTGCCTTCCGAAAAGTTTTTCTTATGATAGATCTTCATATTTTTCTTCCTCCAGACGCAGATTTTCTTCCAGACAGTACAGTTTCTCCACCGTGACGCCGAACAGCACCGCGATGCGGTAGGCCAGCAGGAGAGAGGGGTTGTACTGCCCCTTTTCCAGTGAAATGATGGTGCGGGAGGAGACGCGGACCTGCTCCGCCAGCTGCTGCTGGGTCAAACCGGCGGCGGTGCGCAGCTCCCGGACTCGATTTTTCATGGGCGGCCTCCTTCCTGATAGAAAAGTGAAGATTCCTTCATGTGAAGGGTACTTCGTATTATAGGGAGAAAGGGCGGCTGTGTCAAGAGGAAAATGAGACGCCGCAGGGGCAGTCCCTGTGGCCGCCCGCCTCCCGTGGACCGTGACGTCCGTAGGGCGCGACGACTCGGCGCGCCGCCTCACAGGATTTCGCCCTGCGGGGCGACCTCCTTTGCCCGCGGCGGCAAAGGAGGCAAAACGCCGCCGGGGATGGGCTCCGATGGGCGTCCCCGCCCATAGTCGCTCCGCCCCCGGCCCCCCATTTACGGGGGATACCCCTATACCTTCATGTAATATTTCCGGCGCGCAAAATACGGTTCCGGGTATGATTCTTTCCGGGCCACTGGGCCCTGGTGCGGCACAAAATTTCGGTTGGTACAGTTTCACCGCCGCGCCTGGTTCCGACCAGCTGTGGCGGAGGGTACAAATCAGGGCTCGGTGAACGGAAGCCTTCCGATAAACCCCGCGGAATGTCTCCCCGCCACCCCGTAGGGGAGGGGCTTGCCCCTCCCGCTGTTTCGTCAGAAGGACCTTCTTTTCGTAATGTAGGGGCGGGACACCGGCCCGCCCGCCTTTCGCGGACCATGACGTCCGTAAGGCGCGCCAGAGCGGAAAACCGGAAATTTTCGGACCCTCCCCCTGCTGGAAGGGGGGATTTTTCGCAAAATACCCTTGACCTTCCCCTGGGTGGAAGGTGTATTCTAGCCACAGAAAACGGGAAGGGAGGTTCCAAGGGTGAAGATCAACGAGGTAGAGGCCCGGGTGGGCGTTACCAAAAAGAACATCCGCTTTTACGAGGAGAAGGGCCTTATCGCCCCCCGGCGCAACAGCGAGAACGGCTATCGGGAGTACGGGACCGGGGAGGTGGAACAGCTCAAGCAGATCAAGCTGCTGCGGAAGCTGGGTGTGCCCCTGGAGGAGATCCGCCGGATGCAGTCGGGGGCCCACACCGTAGGCGACGGGATGCGCCGCCATCTGGTGACTTTGGAGCGGGAGCGGCAGAATCTGGAGCGCTCCATGGAGTTGTGCCGCACCTTGAAGGACTGGGAACAGCGCCTGGACACTCTGGAGGCAGACGGGCTCCTGGAGCGGATGGAGGAGATGGAGCGGGAGGGCACCACCTTTAAGGACAAGCAGCGGGAGGACGCAAAGCCGGTGCGGTACGCCGCCGCGGTGGCCGCTTCGCTGATTATGGTGGCTTTCATGGCGGGGGCGATGGCCCTGATGGCCTGGGGCTTCACCGTGGAGCCGGAGGAGGCCCCGCCGCTGGTCCTGATGGCGGTGCTGATCGCGCTGCCCGGGGTGGTGATCCTTGGGGTGCTGTACGCCCTGTACCAGCGGATCCGGGAGATCCAGAGGGGGGAGGAGGACGATGCGAAAAACTACTAGAGGGAAGGGGCTGGCCGGCGGGACCGCCGTGGCGGCTGTGATCGCTGGGCTGGCTCTGCTTCAGAGCCTTGGGCTGGCGGCGGTGTGGGGGGCGCTTTCCCCAGCTGTCAGGGCGCTGGCTCTGGCTGGTGCGGCGGCTCAGCTGGCCGCCGCTGTGGGGGTCACCGTGGCCCTGTTTCACCGATGGAAGGAGATCCGGGGAGGTGAGGAGGACGAGGCAAAAAAATACTGACCGGGAGCAGGCGGAGCAGAAGCGGGAGGCGGTGAAGAGCGTTCTCATCAGCGCGGGGTTCCGTGTGGGCGCGGCGGCCCTTCTGTTCTGTACCCGGAGCCGCACCCCGTGGCCAGGGCTTCATCAGGTGCTGCTGTGGCTGGCGGTTCTGGGACTGGTCACGATACCGTTCAGCCTGGTGGTGCTGCGGCAGCGGCTGAGGGAGATCGAAAAGGGGGAGCTGAATGAAGCGCGGAAATATTGATAAGCGAAGGGCGGAGAAGCGGTCCGCGGTGGGAGGCGTGCTCCTGTTCGGCCTGTTCCAGCTGGCCTGCGCCGCGGGATTTGGCGCGCTGGGTGCGATCCCGGAGCTGCCCCGCTGGCTGGAGCTTCTGTTCACGGCCTTGGCCGTGGGCTGTCTGAGTCTGATGCTCCCCGCGCTGTGGGCGCTGAATATAAGGATCAAAGAGATCGGCCGCGGGAGGTCAGATCTGGATCAGGAGGAATTTGATATGCTGTTGGTCAACATTGATTACATTCCGGGGAAGGACCTGGAGGTGCTGGGCATCGTGAAGGGCACGGTGGTTCAGTCCAAAAATTTCGGCAAGGATTTTATGGCGGGGATGAAAACCCTGGTGGGCGGAGAGATCACCGGCTATACTGAGATGCTCAACGAGGCCCGTCAGATCGCCGTCAAGCGCATGGTGGACGAGGCGGAGAGCCTGGGAGCGGACGCGGTCATCAATATCCGGTACGGCTCCTCCTCCGTGATGCAGGGGGCGGCCGAGGTCATCTCCTATGGCACGGCGGTGAAGTACCGCTGAGGAGGAACAACAAGCCGCCTGGGAGCGGTTTATGTGAGGATAGAATAGGTGAAGGCGCGGCCCGGACATGATGCTGTCCGGGCCGCGCCCATTGTCTTTCCTCAGCTTTTGAGGAATTTTTGTACATCCTTGTTTTCTCCCAAAATGTAGATGGTCTCGTCGGGCTGGAACTGGTGGCCGCCCCCGGGGAGAAGCTCCAGCTGTCCGCCGTGGCGGGTGGCCAGAATATTGATGCGGTAGGTCTGCCGGACAGATAGCTCCACCACGGTCTTGCCCACCCAGCTGCTGGGAACGGCGGTCTCAAAAATGGAGTAGTCCTGGGTCAGCTCGATGTAGTCAAAAATATGGTCGCTGCTGTACCGCACCGCCGCCCAGCTGGCCATCTGCTTTTCCGGGTAGACGATCTCGTCCGCGCCGTTGCGCAGGAGGAATTTGGCGTGGACGTCCCGGGTGGCTCTGGACAGCACGAAGGGGGCGCCGTACTCCTTGAGCAGAGCGGTGGTCTCCAGAGAGCTCTGGAAGCTGTCGCCAATGGCCACCACACAGAGATCGAAGTTCCGTACCCCCAGGGAGCCGATGAATTGGGCATTGGTGCTGTCGCCGATCTGGGCGTTGGTCACATAGGACAGGGCGGCGTTGATACGCTCCTCGTCCTTGTCCACCGCCAGCACCTCGTGTCCCAGGTCCCGGAGCTTTTGGGCCATGTGGCGGCCAAACCGCCCCAGGCCAATCAGTAAAACAGATTTCATCCTTTGATTACCTCCATAATTATCCAACAGTCACCCGCTCCTGGGGATATTGGGAGGAGACGGGGAAACTGGATGTGACGGCGTAGATCATGGTAAGACCGCCCACCCGGCCCACATACATCAAAAGGTCAGGATCAGGTGAGAGGGGAGGGACAGTCCGGGCGTGCCGCAGATGGACAGTCCCACGGTGCCGATGGCAGACGCGGACTCAAAGAGGGCGTCCAGCAGGGGGACGCCGTCGATACAGCAGATCAGTGTTCCTCCCAGCAGGAAGAACACCAGATACATCAGAAAGATGGCGCTGGCACTGCGCAGGGCCTCGTCCTGGAACCGCCGCCCAAAGCAGCTGGGGCTGCCGCGGCGGAAGAATACGGCCCGGGCGCTGAGGAGCAGGACCGCCAGCGTGGTGACCTTGAAGCCGCCGGCGGTGGAGCCGGGGGAGCCGCCCACCAGCATCAGAAGGATGGTGACCAGCTTTCCGGGCTCGCTCAGGAGGGTCAGGTCCACGGAGTTGAAGCCGGCGGTGCGGGGGGTGACCGCCTGAAAGGCGGCGGCGTTGAGCCGCTCCCAGCCGGAGAGTTCCGCCCATTGGGGCAGGCGGAACTCATAGCACTGGAAAAACAGAAAGGAGAGGAGCAGCAGGGCGGCGGTGGAAACCAGGATCAGCTTGCTCTGCAAGCGGTAGGCCCGGAACCGGAGACGGTGCTCCCAGAGGTCGTGCCAGGTGAGAAAGCCCAGACCGCCCACGAGGATGAGCAGCGCGATGGGCCCCCAGACCAGCGGGTCGCCTACATAGCCGGTCAGGGAGGAGTAGGGAGCGCTGGTCCCCATCAGGTCAAAGCCGGCGTTGCAGAAAGCGGAGATGGAGTGGAAGATCCCATACCATAGTCCCCGGAGCAGGCCGAGCTGGGGACAGAAGCGGAGGGACAGAAGGAGCGCGCCGGTCCCCTCGATGAGCAGCATGGCTTTCAGAATAAAGCTGGTCATGCGTACGATCCCCCCCACCTGGGGGGCGGAGATGGACTCCTGCATCACCCAGCGCTGCCGCAGGCCGATTCTCCGGCCGGAGCACATGACCACGGCCACAGCCACTGTGACCACCCCCATGCCGCCGGTCTGGATCAGGACCAGAAGGACCAGGTGGCCGAAGGGGGACCAGTAGGTGGCGGTGTCGTGGACGACCAGCCCGGTGACACAGGTGGCGGAGGTGGCGGTGAACAGCGCGTTGGGGAAGGGGGTGAACACCCCTGCCTGGCTGGAGACGGGCAGCATGAGCAGCAGAGCGCCGGCGAGGATGATCCCCAGAAAGCCCAGGATGATGATCTGGGCGGGCGTGGCCTGTCTGGGCGGACGCGGGGGCGTATGGTGTTGTTGCAGCGGTTCATTTGGCATATCGAGTCATCCTTTGGAGCCGGCGCGGGGCGCGCGGTCCGTGTTCCGTGGGGGCGGTTGTCCACATTTCCCCACATTTATGTGGAAGATTTGCTGGGAAGCGGGGGAAAACGGCGCTGAGGATGTGGGAAACATAAAATACCTTGCGCTTCCATTTAATATGTGTCTCAAGGGGCCGATGCTATACTAACGCACCCGGAGGCGGAATACAAGATACAAAATGTATCAAGAAACCGGACGCAACAGGGCCGGATTTGAGAAGAACGCACCGCCGGGCCTTCCGCTGTGCGCCTGGAACAGCAATGGCCATGTTAAAATAAGACAAAAAAATGATTGACAATTCAGGTGTATCTGGCTACAATGAACAAAGATGGAGGCGGCTCGCTGGCTGGTAAGAAAGTGGGTACCCACTTTCTTCTTTTGTGTTACAAAAGAAGAAACCTCTGGATACCTGCGGCAGCTGAAAGGTGCGGACAGAGCACGGTCTCATCGAGAAAGATTTGCTAAAGGAGGTCCCAAAATGAACATCTCTGGCAAGCGAACATCCCGACTGCTCAGCTTATCCCTGACAGGGTCCATGCTGCTCGGGCTGATGACCACAGGCGTCTCAGCAGTTGAACCGGCACAGGACCAGACCCCGCAGACCACGAAGACGGTAACGGACGCGATCCTGTATACCGTGGACGCGGACGGCAACCTGGAATACAATGTGGTGTATGAAGCCCAGGTCGCCGACGGCGTCACGGTGACAGACGCGACCAAGGGCGGCGCCATCGACTCGCTGGACGAGCTGGATGCCGTTCTGGGCGAGCCGGATGCAACGCCGAAGGAACTCACCGGCACGCCCCATGAGGACCGCACCCTGGGCGACGCCGTGGTGGCCGACCTGACCATCACCAGCGATGAGATCACCGCCATCGAGGTCACCGACGTCCGGGAGCGCCCCGTCATCGGCATCTCCTGGAAAAAGGATAGCATAGGAACTGATTATCAGGGCTTCGCCGAGGCCTTCGAGCGCAACGGCGCCCAGGTCATCTTCCTGCCCCAGGTGGAGACCGACGAAGAGGCGGAGGACATCTTCTCCCGTATCAACGGCGTGTTTATGACCGGAGGCGAGGATTGGAACCCCGACCTTTATAACGAAGAAGCGTATCCCCACGGCTCTTCCGGCTGGAATGATGCCCGTGATACCTCTGACCTGAACCTCATGCAGAACGCCATTGACTTGGATGTACCCATGCTGGCTGTCTGCCGCGGTGAACAGGGCTTCAACATCGCCATGGGCGGCGGCCTGATTCAGGACGTGCCGACCTATCTGGGCCAGCAGGTCAAGGCTGGTAAGATCTCTGAAGACCGTGTTACTGTAATCGAGGATACCGGAATCGGGTGGGGCGAAAACAAAAAGCCGTGTGAGCCTGCCCATTACCGCGTCACGGTGGACGGTCTGGTCCACAGCGGCGGAAAGGGCTATCATAAGCTGGATGCCGGAACCGACGGAATCGGCATTTCGAAAGATTCCAAGTGGCTGTCCGACATTTTCGGCGGGGCTGAAACCATTGAACTGGTTGCCACTGCCCACCATCAGTCGGTCAATCCTGATAAGCTGGGCAACGGCCTGACTGTGGCGGCCCGCTCCTCCGACGGCATTATCGAGGCCATCGAGCATCAGGGTAGCCTGTTCGCCCTGGGCCTTCAGTGGCACCCCGAGCGGGACGCGCTGGAGGATACCAGAACAGACAAAGAGACCGGAGAAGTCATTGACGTAAACCAGGATCAGTGCAACGCCCCCCTGCGGGCGCTGGTCCACTACGCCGGCGTCCAGATGGACCGCGAGGATGTCCCTGGCGGCGACGAGGAAGAGGAGGAGAAGCCCTTCCAGCCCAGCGTGACCTATCAGCTCACCGTCACCGACGCAGAACGCGAAAAGATCCACGCGGCGGTGGACGCTCTTGCGGGCAAGGTCGAGAATATGCGCCCGAACGAGAACGAGAACCCCAACACCCTGGTGGGGGCTCTGGCCAAGGGCTCCAGCTATGACTCTATCTCCTATGGTTCTAGAATCACTAGTGTAGAGAAGGTTTACCCCTTTAAGGTAATCAACAGCGAAGCCAATCACAACGAGTATGACCGCAAGGTGGCCAAGCTGGCCTGGGTCAAGGAGCTGGGCGAGGCCCTGGGCCTGAAGGTTGTTCAGCGCCAGGATGACAAGTACGTCTATGTGGAGATCGGCGACCCCGATGCCCCTGAGATGGTCATGGCTCTGAGCCACCTGGATTCCCCCACTGCTTCCAATAATCCAGATGGAAATCTCAAACACTGGGTGAATTATGACGGCAAGCTGGATCCCAGCGCATACCACACCCCCTATGTGAAGGACGGCTGGCTGTACGGTGCGGGCGTCCAGGATGACAGCGGCCCCACCCTGGCCACCCTCTTCGCGGCCAAGGCCCTTCAGGACTCCGGCGTGGAGTTTGACCGCCGCATCCGCATCGTCATGGGCTGCTATGAGGACGGAAGCCCCAAAAACCCGAGTGCGGACGAAACATTGAACTACATCGATATTCCGTATTACAGCGCTCCCGGCTTCTATGACAACTGGACCTATAAGGCCCTGAACCGTGAGGAGACCCCCATCGCGGCCTATACCTCCGACTCCCGGTTCCCCGTGGTGGTGGGCAACACCAGAGCCTGGACGCCCTACCTCACCATGAATCTCGCCAAGGACCTGGGCAAGGACTTCTCCCTGGTGGAGACTGGCGCGGGCGTCACCCTGCGCGAGGGCGACCCCACCCTGAAGGACATCGTGTACGGCAGCGCCGCCCAGATCGCCTCCCGGGCCATCTTCGTTCTGGACATCGCTTCTGCCGGTGAGGCCGAAGTAAAGGCCTTCTGCGACAAGGTGAATCAGGCCGCCACAGAGCGCGGCTGGCTGCCCGCCGCTCCCGGCACTACCCAGAAGGTCCAGCTGACCGAGAACAAGGACGAGAAAACCTTGACCCTGGAGATCAACACCGACGTGGCCATGGAGTACCCCATGCCCATGTACAGCAAGAACGCAGTGGTCTGGGGGATGTACCTCCTGTCCCAGGCGCTCCCCAACGGCCTGGAGCTGAAGAATGCCGCCACGGGCGTTTCCAACCTGTTCTTCAAGAACTGCGTGGAGGGCGAGGCCTATATCGGCAAGTATATGGGTATCCCCTCTGAGCTGCTGCGCAACCCCCACGACGGCACCGCCAACCTGACCATCGCCCCCATGGGCACGATCAGCCATGAGGATACCTCGAAGTTCCCCTTCTATGACCAGCGTACTCAGAGCCTGAGCATCCCCCTGGTCATCCGCAGCATCCATGCCACCAAGGAGAATTATGACACCGCGACCCAGGCCGTGATCGACGCCTGTGAGAATCAGGGCTTCACGCTGGAGACCGCTCAGGGCGCAGCGAGCACCCCCACCGCCTTTAACGCCCCGACCCTGTATCTGACTCACGACAACCCCCTGACCGCACTCCAGTACGCCAGCTATAAGGCGTCCATCGAGTTCGACCCCGAGGAGTTCAGCGGCCCCGCTGACCTGCTGGGCGTCACCTACCCCGTGGGCACCACCGGCGGCACCCTGGCCAGCGACTACCAGAACAAGATGAGCGCCTTCGGCGCCGTCATCCCCGGCAACGAACGCTGGTGGCACTCCGCCAACGAGCGCATCAGTGTGGACTCCATCGTGGAGATGACCAAGATGATGGCCGACGGGATGCTGGAGATGGCCCGCTACTCCGGCTCCGCGGGCGCCCAGCTCATGTGGGCTGACCTGCCCGGCCTCAACGCCGACCGCGCCGACCTGGACCTGCTGGATGTGACCATCGGCACCTATCAGGACGCCTCCGATGAGATCACCGAGAAGGCCCTGGACGGCGATGAGCTGATCGGCGCCACCGACTTCGAGATCCATATGTGGGCCGCGCGCGGCAACGGCACCAAGAGCCAGATCGCGTACGACCTGGGCCATGCGCCCGGCGGCGTGTACCTGCCCCTGGATAATAAAGACTTCCTGGACAACACCTTCGTCCTGCCCATGCGCCTGGAGTTCAAGTACGACAAGCCCGCCAGCATGACGGACGCCGACTGGAACGCCCTGCGCGGCGGCGACCTGGATATGGTCAACTTCAGCCTGCTGGAGAAGGACGGCAAAACCGTCGCCCTGACCCTGCCTGAGGGCGCAGACGCGAAGGATTACTTCTCCATCCGCGTGGACGAGAACGACACCGATACGGTCTATGTGGCCGCCAACCTGGCCATCGTGGACGGCAAGCATGACCTGGAGGCCGTGACCGCCGACTCCAAGACCGACCTGTTCAAGCTGAACGACGAGTGGCTCAAGAACAACAAGAACCCCTTCCCCGAGCGCGGCCAGATCGAGGAGCGCGGCTTCTTCCTGTTCGGCGACGGCGAGAAGAACGCCTGCTTCGAGTCCCCGAAGGCCATTTTTGCCACCCTGGACGCGGACCAGCTGAACCAGGATGACGACGATGATAACGACTCCTCCGGCGGCTCCGACAATGAGCGGACCTATGCCATCTCCGTCTCCAAGGCGGACAACGGCTCCGTGAAGGCCAGCGCCTCCAGCGCCTCCGCCGGCACCCGGATCACCGTCACGGTGAAGCCGGACAGCGGCTATGAGCTGGATGAGCTGACGGTCACCGACGCCAAGGGCAAGGAGGTAAAGGTCACCAAGCGCTCTGAGACCACCTATACCTTCCAGATGCCCGACAGCAAGGTCACTGTGGAGGCCGTCTTTGCCAAGGACGGAACGGTGGTGGAACAGCCTCTGTTCTCCGACGTGAGCAAGAACGACTACTTCCATGACGCAGTGGAGTGGGCGGTGGACAAGGGCATCACTTCCGGCACCGGAGCCAACACCTTCAGCCCCAACGCCTCCTGCACCCGCGGCCAGATGGTCACCTTCCTGTGGCGGGCCGCCGGCTCCCCCGCGCCCAAGAGTGCGGAGAACCCCTTCACGGATGTGAACAAGGGCGACTACTTCTATGACGCGGTCCTGTGGGCTGTGGAGCAGGGGATCACCTCCGGCACCAGCGCCACCACGTTCAGCCCCAACGCCACTGTGACCCGCGGCCAGACCGTCACCTTCCTGTGGCGGGCCAACGCCTCTCCCGTGGTGAATTTCGCCATGAACTTCACCGATGTGAACGAGAGCGCCTACTATGCGGAGGCGGTGCGCTGGGCCGTGTCTGAGAACATCACCGCCGGGACCGGCGCGAACGCCTTTAGCCCCGACGCCCCCTGCACCCGCGGCCAGATCGTGACCTTCCTGTGGAAGGACCGCGCCTGAGTGGCATAAAAGCAGAGCCGAACTAAGGTAAAATAAAGCACAGAAGGCCCGCAGCCGGTGACTGCGGGCCTTCTGTTTGTTTCATCAGGCGGAAAAGGCGGGATCACAGGGCTTTTTCATAGCAGTTGAGCACCTCGGGGAGAAAGTCCTGGAAGAGGAAGTCACCGGACCCGGCGAAGCGGTAGCCCAGCCGGGGATACATGGCATTGGCAGGAACATTATGGATATAGGTGTCCAGGCGCACAGCGCGCTTGCCCTGGCGGCGCAGCTCCTCCTCACAGAAGTCCACCAGCCTCCGGGCCAGCCCCCGGCCGGACAGGCTGGGACGGATGACCAGGGTGTGGATGACCCCTACCTCCTCCGGGGCGGCGGGGATGGACCAGGGGATCTGGCTGTATTCCGGGAGCTGGATCCCATTGAGGTTGACACAGCCGCAGACCGCGCCCTCCTCCTCCAGGACCCAGAGGGTGCCCTCCTCCAGCGCCTGACGGGCGGTGTCCCGGGTGGGATACCGGCCGCGCTGCCAGTTGGTATAGGAGACAGGGCGGGCGTCCTCCAGGTCCAGGATCTCGTCATAGATCCGGGCGATGGGGTCCAGATCGGCGTCACGGGCGGGTCGGATCATCATGGATCGCTCCTTTCATCGGATGGTGGATTCAGTAACGTGCTGTCCAGCTGGTCAAAAACCACACCGGGGCCAGCCAGAACAGCAGAAAGACCAACAGATTCAAAGGGGACAGGGAGCCGTAGGCGTCCACAGAGGTGAGATAGTAGGCCAGCAAGACCCCCACGCAGGAGCCGAGACAGGTCAGCACCGCGCCGAACCGGGTGGACCAGCGCAAGCGCTTGGCAGCCACCACCGACTCCCCATAGGGCAGCAGGCCCTCCCGGCACAGGACCGCGGTGATGGTGGAGGAATGGGGCTGGTCCGGGTCGGACAGCTCCCGGCGGCGCTCCACCGGCGGAAAGTCCATCTTGTCTGCCGCCAGCTTGAAGCGCTGATGGAGCATGGCGGGGATCAGATTGAAGTCCCGGGTGGCCAGCACCGGACCTACCTTCTCCCGCATCAGGGCCTCCAGAGAGGGAAACACCATGTCGGGGAGGGTATAGTTCAGGGCGAAGATACCGGCCAGCTCTCCTTCGATGGCGCAGAATACCGCGTTTTTCACATGGAGCCCCTGGGGGAGCTCCACCTCCATCAGCTTCATAAAGGCGGCGGAGCCCACCAGGACCTGGTCGCCGCGGATGGTGGCCGACAGGCCGCCTCCCTCATAGCAGCACAGGTGCTCCGCCTTCCGGAAGATGGAGCCCTGGGCCCGGAGCAGGTCGTGGAACAGCTTGGTCAGGCCGCTGCCCGAGTCCCGGATCAGGGTGGCGGTGTACCCCACCACCCGCTCAATGGACCAGTCGCCGAATACCTTGATGCCGTTGAGCTCCACATAGCCGGGAGGGAACAGGTCGCCGTCGGTGAGGAGGATGCGGTCCCCCTTTCCGGACTGGGCCGTGCCCGGCCATCCGGCCAGGGCCGCGCCGCTGGAGGCCAGCCGCCGGGCCAGCTTGTGGAAGGGGCGGCCATACACCAGGGCCCCGCCAAAGGCGGCGGAGGCGGTGAAGGTGGCGGAGAGGCACCACAACAGATGCTGGGGCTTGTCGAGTCCATAGGAGGCCAGCAGAGAGAACAGCAGGCAGGCCAGCAGCAGCAGAGGACAGACCACCCGGTAGATGCGCTGGGCGCCGTCATCCATCTGGACCTGGCTCCCGAAGCCGTTGGGGACGCCGGACCACTTGCAGTAGGTGTCCCGTCCATTCCATTTGCCCTCGTCCAGGGTGAGGATATAGGGCTCCGCCGCCGAGGCGGCGGTGCGGCAGGACAGGCGCAGGCCGCAGCGCTTGTGGTAGCTGCCGTGGAGCAGGAAGAACAGCCCGGCCAGGGCGGCGGCTGCATAGGGCAGCTGCCCCTCCCGGTCCTGGGAGAGGGAGAGGGTCAGGGCGTCGGCCAGGGTGAACAGGACCGACAGGGCGGCCAAGGTGTCCATCTCCACCCGCCCCCGGAGGGCGCGCCGGAGGCCCGCCCAAAGCACATCCAGAGAGAGAAGCGTCCCCAGGCCAAGCAGTCCGGCGGAGATCCAGACCTGGATCTGATAGCCGTCCAGCGGGGGCAGCCAGTAGAAGCCCGAGGCGGGAACAGCCAGCTGGAACAGGGCGGCGGCGGCCAGCAGAAAGACCAGGACCGTCCGCAGGCGCATCCCCTTCAGCCCCTTGCCGTAGGTGCGGGCCAGCTCCTGGGGCGGCAGGTCGGGGGGAGGCGGCTCCGGCTTCCGGGGCCTGCGGATCCGGCCGGGGGGCTCGGGGGGCGCCTCCTGGTCGGTGCCCGGAATGAGCTCCTCCAGGCGGCGGACCTCCTCGGGATCCATACGCTCCGACTCCTGGAACATCTGGTCGGCATAGCGGTCGGCCTTCCGGGTGATGTCCTTGAGAAAGGCGGACAGTACGCTCTCCTCCTCCGGAAAGTCCACCACCCGGCCGGTCTCGCCGCCGTCCTCCCCGTCCTCCGGGGTGCCGGCGTCCTCCTCCACGGGCCCATCCGCCTCAAAGGGGCCGCCTCCGGCTCCTCCGCCGGGGGGCGGAACGGGACGTCCTGGAAAGGCCACCACCTTGCCGGTGTCCGCGGCGGCGCGGGCGGCGGGAGCGGAAACGGGGACGGCGGAGCGCTGGGTGCTCCGCCGGGTCCCATACTCCGCCAGAATGTCCTCCAGGGTGAAGGAACCGGTTTCCGCGTCCCGGCTCAGCGACTTACATTCCGCCAGCTCGTCGTTGTTCAGTTGTTCGGTTTCCTTGTCACGGTCGTGCATATCGCTTCAGCAGGGAGGGCGGTTCAGGCCGGCGCTGCGGCGCCGGGGGATGATGCCACCCGGTGGGCCGGCCCGTGGGCCCCGGCGCACTCGGCGGTGCGGATCACCGCCCCTAAGGTTGTGGGGGTCGGATATCTCGTCGCACACCACCAGCAGGGGGGCTCCCCTTTTCCCGGGCGGCGTTGAGGATGTCATCTACGGTGGCGTACTCCCGGACGGCGGCCAGGGCGATGACCCCCTGGTGGGAGTGGGTGCGGCTCATGGCGTCCAGCTTCCGCCGGTCGGCGTCCACCACCACGATGCCCTGGCTGCGGGCGGTGGAGGCGATGTGACCCAGGGCGGTGTCCACCTCTCCCTTCATAATGAAAATTTTGTCGATCTGGGTGCCGGCCCGCAGGGCCTCGATCACGGCGTTGCGGCCCTCGATGATTCCGTCGCGGGGGCCCGTCCCCGTGCCCGGTCAGGGCGGGGCTGGTTGTGTTTGTACTGCATAAGACTCCAATCCCGGCGCGTCGGCCGAAGGAAGAAATTTCAGGGAAAAAAGCAGAGAACCTGCATATTTTAGGTATTATATCATGGATTTCAGGG
>VOFE01000597.1_pt1 | contig 58000 bp, 88 predicted proteins | sample 5384071 | NCBI WGS metagenome assembly VOFE01 (sample SAMN12384724, study PRJNA508395) | human gut metagenome | isolation source: healthy gut D | host: Homo sapiens
CTTATGACTATCGACGATTTTTTGCAATGGACAGACCAATACCCTGCCCTCCGGTTTTGGAAGATCTGGAACTGTCACTGCGATAAAATCGATCAAACATCCGCTTAGTGTCCGGAAGCTCTTTTTCGGTAGTATTTTTTCACAACCAATACCGCACCATGTTGTGTTTTAGTAAGACGCCATACGATCTTGCCCCCGTCATTGACATATTTCGCAGCATTTTCGGTAAGAATGGATACCAACTGTGCAATCTGTTCACGATTCGCGAATCGTAACCCCCTCTTCCAGGTGCAGCTTTAATGTTACCTTCTTTTGTGTTGCAACTTCTTCAAATGGCCTGGTTGTTTCTTCTAATAGCAGCTTAAGATCTGCTTCTTGTTTTCACTCTTTTCTTGAACCTCATCTAACTTTGCGAGAACGAGCAGTTGATTGATAAGCTTTCCCATATGTTTGGTCTGATCAATAATATTTTGCGTCCATTCATTTCCATCACCTTTTGTACTGCAGTACCTCCGCATTTGCTGAAATAATGGCAAGCGGTGTTTTGAGTTCATGGCTGGCATCGGTGATAAACTGTTTTTGCCGGTTGGAATTGATTTCAAACGGACGAACTGCGCGTTTGGAAGCAATGGCAAAAATAACCGTGATCAAACAGGTGAGTAGTGTTGATACCGTGATGGTGATCGTCACTGCCAAGTGATAAAAAGCTCTGATTTTCTTTGCAGTCAGAAAGATAATGGAACGCACTTGACCATCTTTATACTCTTTGCGGTAACGATAGCTGCCTACCAGACCTACCTTTCTCCTGCGAAGCATCGCCATCTTAGTCATTCGAACTGCCTTTTTCTCATCAACCGCCGCAATGTGATCCATATTTACGTTGGTCACTTTTTTGTCTTCATCCAAAAAATCCGGAAAAATCGAGTGCGATAAGCCGAATCCTCATTATAATTGTTAAAAATATCTTTCAAAGGACTGACTGTTTTTTGCTGCTGTTTGTAATCTTTTAATTGTGGGACGGTACCATTATTTTCACTGATCATCGCTGTGATCTGGTCCGCCTGACGATTCCGATATGCTCCAAAACACATAACTAGAATGATCGTCATAACCATAAATGCAGCGACCACAGACGCAAAAAACAATCCCGATCATTTTCAAGCGCATTTTTTTCATAAGTCCAGCCACTCCTTCCTACTACAATCTATTTATGGTTAGCTTCTATGCAGTCTTACGAAGCTGTATGATTTCTTCCTCTTGCACCAACTGCAGATTGCCATGGATCTGCACCAATTTATTGTTGATATAGGCAATATATAGTGCAATTTCTTCCGTGTCAACTTCTCCCGGAAATACTCGTTTTACAATTTCTTCTTTGGAATAACTGACATTTTCCTTTTCCAAAAATAAAGCAAGGAGCTTTGCTTCTTTGACGCTCAATATCAAACTGCCGGATTTTTGCGGACAGTTCATTGCTCTCAAGTCAAGTGTTACGTTGGCAAGATTCAATACCGTCCGCTGATACTCCTTATTGCGGCGCACCATTGCTTTCACCCTCGCAACGAGTTCGCCCATTGCAAACGGCTTGGCGAGATAATCGTCAGCTCCCATATTCAGTCCCCCGATACGATCTTCGGTCTCTGCTTTGGCAGTCAGCAGCAAAACCGGCGTATAATCTTCTCGGTCACGCATATTTCTAGCCACTTCCGTCCCTTCCATACCGGGCATCATAATGTCAAGTATAGCAATATCAAAGTGCTCTTTTTTGCAGTACCTCGTCTGCTGCCAGCCCGTCCATCACGGCCGTCACCTCAAATCCTTCCATCTTAAGGATCTCCGTAACTGCCATCGACAATCCCAACTCATCTTCCGCGTATAATATTTTTCCTTTTGTGCTCATATCCTTATCCTCGTTTCTGCATAGATTTCCATGCAAATATATCATGTATGCTAGTCTTTGCGTAATAACCATACATTCCTGTCTTTGCGCAACAGCCGTACATACCTGCCTTTGCGCAATTGCATACGTACCTGTCTTTGCGCAACAGCCATACATACCTGCCTTTGCGCAACAGCCATTCATACCTGTCTTTGCACAATATCCGTACATACCTGTCTTTGCACAATATCCGTACATACTAGCCTTTGCGTATCATGTCCCGCAATGTCTGCATCGTCAAGTCTGTGGACGCCATTTCTCCGGCACAGCGCTTCAGCTCTCTCGATCAATTCCACGTTATCAATGTGTTTCTTGTACTTCATTTCATGCTCCAGGCTTGCCCAGCAATCCATCGCAATCGTTCGAAGCTGTACCTCTACTCGAATCGTGCCGCTTTCCGCTTCCGAAAACGGACATTCCAAGATCACGTGATAACTACGATAGCCGTTTGACTTAGGATTTGCAATATAATCCTTTTCTTTGACTACGCGAAACGCGCCATCCTGTTTCATGCGCTCGACTATATCGTACACCTCTCCCACAAAATGTCACTAAGCGAAATCCCACAATGTCGGAAACATTAGCAAGTGCAGAATCGGTACCGTTGTCTCAAATCCTTTTTATGTAACTTTTCCTGCATCCCCTCTGCCGTCTTAATACGACTTCGAATATGTTCTACAGGTGTCTCCCAGCTTGTTCCGCATAGGCATCTACCAACTTTCGTAACCATTGCAATATCTCCTGTTCCAGATTCTGCAGCGGTATATAATACTGTCCATAATAGGCACTTTGGTTTTCCTCCATAAAAATCCCCCCTTCCCACAATCCACCTAAATTTTCCTATTGGATCGACAAAAATTAGAATAGAAGTATAACAAATCTTTATGAAAAAAGTGTGAATCTTTTTTTCCTTATACGCAATACTGCTAACTCGCCCCTGCAAAAAGCCAGGATCACACAGTCTGCCGATTTTTTCCGCCATCGCCTGTAAATGTTCCTGCATGATCTGTCTCATTTCCTGAAATTGCAGCATAAGTCCTCGTTTGGACTTTGGAACGCTAACAATCGATCCAAATAGCCCTGTTCCTTGACAATTTCATAGCTTTGCGGAAACTCCAATTCAAAAACCAAAGCAATATGACCTACCAAATTATCAATCGGCACTTTTTTCGTGTCTCTAAAAATCGCCTGTTTCTGTCGAAACTGCTGCATGACTTCTTCCGTGATGAGGTGTGCGTGGATCTGTTCCGTTGCCACATTATAGATTTCTTCCAGCGGAAAATCCGTAGCAACCTTTAGGATATCAATCTTGTCTGCATCCCGAATCACCTTTGCAAACAACATTTCACGATCATTCAACTGCGGATCGATTCGAAAAGCACTGTGCCAGTAAATCGCCTTCTTGATCAGCTCTTCATTTTCACCAGAGTTATCCACAAAGCGTGCCAATAATCCGTCCTGAAATAACAATTTCACACCAAAATGTGCATGATCGATCGATTGACTGTCTACAAAAAGTATGAAAACGGCGAAGTTGTTTCAAACCGTCCGATATCATGTAACATTCCGATCAGCCATGCCAATGCAATATCTTCCTCCGAAAGTCCTAATTTTTCAGCAATCTGTTCACTGATATCTGCCACTCGATAGGTATGTTCCACTTTTAATCGGATTTTTTTCATCGTGTATATCATACCTGCCTGTATACTCTTGGAACGCCTGCTTTACTCGTTCTCTATCTATTACCACAAAATTACCCTTTCTCTTTGCAATCAAGTTCATTATGAACCTTTCTGTTTCATTGCGCAAGACATTACGTTTGCAAGCCAAATATGGCTTACTTTTATTGCTGTAGCAGCAGTATTTTCAGCCATCCACCATGCACTTTGGTCTATCATTGATAACCAAGTTATGCTCTATGGCACATTAAAGGAAAAAGAAAACAAACTGGATATGATAATGCGTAATTTGGAATCACAGTCGGTAAATACAGGTTATAGCTTGTGTTTACATAGAGATCCATTTATGGAAATCTACGAAGGAGGTTTGTGCTTATGCTTACAACGGAGCTTTTTATAGCCATCATCAGCCTATGCATTACATGCTTTGCTCTTGGTTATTCCGTTGGATCTAAGAGCAATAATAAGACACTGCTGGAATCATCCTAGCAATACGTCCAGCGAATTCGTTAATATTCTGCGTCTGCAAAATAACACGTCCCGGACCTACTAACCTGGTCAGGAAAAGACCTTCGCCACCTAAGAAAATATTTTAAGACCTTTGACTGTCTCAATCTCGTAGCTGACAGAACGCTCAAACGCCACAACGTTACCTGTGTCTACTTTAAGCACCTCTCCCGGCTGCAGATCTTTAATGACTTTGTCACCATCGATCTCAAAAATGCCATACCGACACCGGACAGATCCTGCAAAATAAAGCCCTCACCGCCAAACAAACCGGCAGAAAACTTTTTCGTAAATGCGACATTTAAATTTACTCCCGGTTCTGCACAAAGGAATGCACCTTTCTGGCATACCATTCCACCTGTCTCGCCAACGTTGATAGGCATGATCTCACCGGCTACGGTTGATGCAAAAAGCAATGGTTGTACCCGGTGCCTGTGCTGTGTATCTCGCCATAAACATGGACTCACCGGCAAACATTCTTCCAACACCCTTCATAATTCCACCGTTGGTGCTCGTGCTCATTTCAATCCCGTCAGACTGCCAAACCATTCCACCTGACTGTGTGTACATTGACTCTCCGGCCTGATCAAACAAAATTTCCACTGCCGGCATAGTGTTTCCTACGATTCTGTACTGCATAAATACCTCCGTTTCAAATGCTTTTCATCTTTCCAAGTATATTCTAACATTTTTTTCACTATACCAACAATATATTTTATTACTTATACTTCCCATACCGGAAGTTATTTCAAAACCACATATGGCTTATTATGTCAAAGAATACTAAGAATTTTGCAGCCACAACATCGTGGTTTCTGCCGACAGAGAACTATAGTAATTGCCTTGCCGCATTTACGTTTTTGGTGATTTCTAGATTTTGTTGTCTCTGCTGATTGATTTACATGCCCTTCGGAAACTCAAAGTCCCGGAAGCAAGGTAATCATCAGAGACTTAACAAAATAAGCAATATGCGGTTGTGAAGGATTTGAGGTATGGGAAGTTTGAGTTTATTATTATGTATCCACCATGCGTTACAGGCATGATGGAGTTTTGTATTAATCTAATAGAAGAAGAGGATCAACCGCTGTTCCATTCTGCTCTACCTTAAAATACAGATTACACCCTTCTTCCGTATACGCTGTACTTGGTGCCGCAAGTTTTCCAATGGTTTCTCCCGCTTTTAATTCATCGCCTTCTTTGACGGATACTGCCTTTAGCTGCCCATATGTGAGCGTGTATCCATTGCCAATGTTCATTGTCACGGTTTTGCCTGTTTCATCGTTCTTACTAACCGACAAGACTTCACCGGCCGCTGCGGTTTTTAACGTTCTGTCCGACTTTGCCGCCGATGATCAATGCCGGATTACATCGATACTGTGCTAATGTCTTAAAATATACGGCATCTGTCATGCTAAACTTCATCAATACCTTACCTTTGACCGGTCCAGCTCAATCCCTTTTCTTCATTAAAGGCAAAGTGCTTCTTGTCTTTTTGGGAGGCTACCGTTGTATCCTTAGCAGCTGCTTTTCTTGATCTACCAGACTTTGCTGCAGTCTTTTCGTTGTTTGCGGTATTTTTTTCTGCGGTTTTTCGTCGCCTTTGGCTGTGGCGTATCACTTGGGATCGACGGTGCTATTGTTGCCTTATTTTGTCTGCAATCGACTGATCCTTAGAATTTCCTACAGGCTGCATACTGTCTTCCGGTGCCTCTGAGGACTCTACCTCTGCTTTCATAAAGCCGCCATCCTGCGGATCATTATTCATTCGATAGTATGTTGTTCCGATCGCCAACAGGCACACTAACGCAGTACACACCGATACATAAAATCCTTTTTTTTTCTTCCACATGGATTCCTTCTCTTCAAACATCTTTTCCTCCATTCTGACTTGTAACTACAGCACCTCTCTGTAGTCTTTGCCGCTTTATTTTCCAAACTTCCACAACCGAAATCTGCGCAAAAACTTGCAACTGCAGCAATTGTCTTAGTTCTCTTGCAGCAGAACAAGTTAGTGTATTGGCTACAAAACATTTGCTTATCATGACACATAATAAAGTATTATGGGAATAGTCACTATCGCAGGTTATGCAAGTTTGACTTTCTATTGCTAGTGTTGCCAATATGCAGGAAAATATACGAAAGAAGCTATCGCAAATGAGCGATAGCTTCTTTCTGTTATATTAATATTCACTTTTTAATTTCAAAAATCAGATTTTTGCTCATTGACCATCTGCCCCTGCATCGGACCATTGGAGTAGATCGGTGCGCGTTCGCGATAAACAACCGTTGGTGGAATCTCGACCTCACGCACATGGTAATATACGACTCTCGTATCCGCCAACCGATCATGCAGTGCACGTTTTTCGTGATCCGGTCCGATCATAAAATACCCGATAAAGATAATGATCTTAGACAGAAATCTTCCAACCGTCTCCCGATAAGCCACCTCGAATAATGTCATCTTGCGCTGCTCACTGCTGACAACCCGCAAACGCATTGCACGTTTTCCCAATGTTGCTCCTGTGAAATAGGTGAGCAGGATAAAATACAACACACCGAGCAGATATAGTACAATATCCTTGACCGAATATGAAAAAATAAAATCTTTCACGATAAAATTGTCCGGACTTGCTACTGTCGCGATCCATAGCGGGAACTTAACGACGAGCAATACGCATCCTACGATGATCCAATCAATGATATAAGCTGCCAGACGTACGAAAAATCCGGCATATACCTGATTCTCCGTATTATTCTGCATAATATTTCAGCACTCCTTTTCCTTTTGTGTCGATCATGTCTTTCACGATCTGTGCATCAGACTTTGGTGTTACGTCTTCGGCTGCCTGGAACAGACTGCTTACCAACGAACTCATATCGTTATCCGGCTCATAAAACGTAATGTTCTTGTCGAAATCATTCGTCTGGATAAAATCCTGCTTCTCCTCTTCATAAGAACCAACCTCGTCGACCAGACCATTTTCCTTTGCCTGTTTCGCAGTGTAAATGCGTCCATCCGCAATCTTGCGCACATCGGCATCGTTTATGCCACGACCTTCACTGACAATGCTTACAAACTGATCATACGCTTCATCCACTAATCCCTGCATGATCTGTTTCTGCTCGTTCGTCATATCCAATCCGCCGGATCCCATTGCTTTATTAGGTCCACTGGTAATGTCAATTTCCTTGATCCCCAACTTATCATAAAGTCCTTTGTAATTCGTCAGTGATACAATGACACCGATCGATCCGGTCCAGCAATTGCGGTTTGCATAAATCGTATCTGCTGCCATGGAAATATAATATCCACCGGAGCACGCCTCCTGCGCAAAATACGCCCAGATCGGCGCTTTGTTTCTCCTTATATTCTTCCAGCTTCAAATACAACTCATCACTCTCGTATACCGTTCCTCCCCGGACTATCTACATAAAAGCATGATCCCTTTGTTGTTGCTGCTCTTAATCATTTTGTCAATGTATTTCATGTACAGATCATGATTGTAACCTGTGCTTGCCTTCCAAGCATTTGTCTCTGTCGGCCCAATCTGCCCTCAATATTGATCACACCGATGAAATCTTCCGTTGGCAAAGACATCGAAGCTTCTCCCATCAGATTGTTCACCACGCTTGACACATCACTCTTCTTACTTTGTGTAAACTTGCTCTTCACAATATTTGAAACTACACCGGTCACACCTACAGCAATGATCACTGCACCTGTCCCAAAATACCAACCATTTGTTTTTGTCCTCATGGTATGTTTCCTTTCTGAATCCTATGTCTCAAAGATGCCACAGATCACTAAGCTGTGATCTGTTCTAAGTCCTTGCACCCTCACATTAATAGCCTACCTTTTTTGCCGCTCTTTGTCATATAACCGCTGATCCTATTTGCCTTGTAATCCGCTTTTTTTGCGGGAATTTGGCACTTCCGGTCGGTTGGATCATAGTGAATACTTCCTGTCACTTTGATCGTTGCCGGCTTACCAAGCGGTCCAGGCTTCTTGCTGTTCCCCTGCTTGATCTTGATCGGTGTTCCGGTCGGCACATAGTCATACAGCCATTTTGCATCGGCAACTGTCATACGGATACATCCTGCAGACGCCGGTGATCCAAGGCGGTTGTATGTGTTTGGATTTAAGGAATAATGGGACTGTCCTCCCACTGCGATTGCATGAAAATAAACATTTCCGACAATGTGTACTGCCCATCTTGCATATACGGTACTTCCGTCCGGCTCATGCATCGGCTTTAAGGTGTAACGCACCGCCTGCCCATTACTGCATACGCTAAAGTTTCCTAACGGTGTATACGAAGAATGTAACGCCAGTGCTCCCGGTCCTGCATTCGTTGATACATCTCTACCAACGGATACCGAAAATGCCTGCACAGGAATATCATAAGATTTCGTTTTGGTATCGTACATATATACCGTCACAACTCCAGCCGCACGATTTAATTCGATCGTATAACGACCGCTTCCTTTTTTCAGTTTCAAGATCTTGGTCAGATTTGTCTGGCGTTCATTGTTATATAGTAAAATTTATACGTCTTTCCGTTATATTTTTCATAACGCCATCCCTGTTTTCCCATATGTTTCTTGCCAATGCTATAGGACTTCTTGTTTAACAGTATTTTTTGCCCCAAGCAGTATAGCCATAGGCATAGGCAACATATTTTCCAGTACTCTTGCTCTTGACTACCGCACTGTATTTCTTAGAAGCAAGAACTGCCTTGTAGGTGCCCTGTTTCTTCTTGCCATTTTTGTATACTACAAATGTCACTTTCTTAATATTACCCGGCAAATATGCTCCGGATAATGTAAATTTTGAAGATGCATCCTTGCGAACTTTGATCTTGAATTTACCACCCTTGGCACGTTCGTCTGCCAATGCAGTACAAGTCAGCATCCTGGACACATTGCCTGTATTTTTGTAAACTGCTTTTACTGTATAGAGACCCAGTTTATTTTTAACTTCTTTAATTTAACCGTGGCAACATATTTCTTGCCGGATTTGCTTGCCTTAGCGGTATATACTTTCTTTCCGGCGCTATTATAAATTGGGAAAGAAATCTGTTTCACATCCGATACACTTTGAAAAACCACTCAAAACGATCTTAAAAGATTTTTTCTTCTCCAAAGAAGCACTCTTTTGCACTGTCAATGTACCTGACAACGGTTCTACCTTGTATTCAGACTGTGCTACCGTAATGCCCTGTGACCAATTTTCATTTTCCAGCACGATCTTGGCACACCTTTCCCACGTTCCATAAGCACTGCCTGCCTTAGAAATCTTCTCCGTCCACTTCAGGGAAGAGCCGGCTAAATTCTTAGCTCCACCGATTTCCTTCGCCGTGCTTTCGGATTTATTTTTCTGCCAAGCATACACTTTCACTTTGTTGCCGCTGCCGGGTGCGAGTACACCGCCTTCCGGCTCTGTTGACACAAGCTGAAAGTTCTTGCACTGTCTGTTGACTTGCCGGTGATCAGCATACGCATTCTGCTGCGATGAATGGAAAATCACATACACCTGCTTTAATATCTTCTGTTCCTACCAAAATATGAACAGAATAGCTGGTGCAAATGTATTTGCATCTGCGAGTGTGATGTTTCCTTCATAGGTGCCATTCACGCAATTATCCTCGCTGATCCTAATCTGCTTCTTGATCATCGTCTGTTTATTGTCTGATCTTCTTAATTCCATCGTAAATTCAGATTCTCTGGATGGATCAAGACCCTTTACCGTATACGTACATACCCCGTCTTTTCTGTCTGTTGTAGCACTTGCTGTGTGTGTGGTTGCTGCCTGTGTTACTGCTGTCATAGCACTACACGATAACACCATAGCAAGCATCATCATTACCACGTACTTCCAATTGCTGCTTTTCTTTACCCTCATTGTCAATCCTCCATTCTTGCTTTGCACGATCCAAACGTCAACTATGCCGCTGACATTTTACTCGCAACATGTTGAAACATGTTAAATATATATTTTGTCATGTTTCCCACATTCTGTCAAGATGAAGAATCCGCCCAACCTTTCGACCGGCTAATCGTCAAGGGCGATCAAAAAGACGACACTTGCTTGCTTTTTCGTCAACCGGTCACTTGGTATCACCTGTTCGAGATCTTTCGTCAAATAATCCGATAATGACCACGGATTCGACTGCCCATATTTCAATGGCGTTAATGGCTGGCTTGCCTGCTCAGCCAATTTGCCGGTTCTGTCTATTTTCATAAAAGTTGCTACAATTTCGCACATTTTCACACTGCCTCCCTCTTTCGTCACGGCAGGATCCGATGTATCCTTGTAGTCAAATAATCTGACTACCTTGCAGTCATCAATGGCATAGTCATTGCTCATGCGTTTGCAATAATCTTCTGCGACTTTATACGCTGTGTTCTCTAATTTGTCCTCGTCCGCCAGGTCTTTCGTTTGTTTTCCAGTCACTCCCGCATCGCCAAAAATCCTGCTTGGATCAACTTATCGACATCAACCTGTGCACCCTGCTCCTCACTCTCACAATTTTGCACGACCATCGATTCTAATCGATAATTGTAGTGATCCAGCAAAACATTGTCGAATACGCCACCTAAATACAACGCAATAAATGCGCACACGATAACGCCGACGATCAGGGTTGCCCGCAAGAACTGTTTGCGGCAGTATGCCTTTTCATATTGTTTGCGACGTTCTCTCTCTTGCTCATCAAAACATCTGCTTTATCGATAACCGTTCGGGCTAATTTTTCCTGATTTGGAAGCGGTAACGGAATATCCGTCGGGATCGCACTCATTTCCAACAATTTGTCCTCACCTACTTCATCCAGTAATTCTCCGATCCACGGCTCATTGTTGTTAGCTTTTCTACGCTTTGTATGAATCTTCATAATGATCTCCTCCATTCTTATGTCCATCTGCAGTTGTTGCTATGCCAACTGATCATGTTCACTCTGCAGCACCGTCTTTAACTTTTCTAATCCACGTTTCAATCGTTTCTCTACTGCATTTTTGGATAATCCTGCCCGCTGCCCGATTTCTTTTGCTGTCATTCCATAATAATACTTCTGGATCACAATGCTCGCCGTCGGCTCCCCAAGCCCTTTATCGCCTCGATCAAAAGGCGACTCTCCTCTTTCTGTATCGTTTGCTGTTCCACATTGTGATCCGACAAGGGTTCTTCCCCTTTTTCCAACTGTTCTTGCAGCGAAATTTTATCAAATTTGTCTGTCTTGCGCTCGTAATACTTAATTGCCTGCCTCTCGGCGATCGTCAGCAAAAAAGTCTTTAGCGAACCTTTCGACAGATCGATCTTGTCTCTGCAGCGATATAATTCAAAAAAACATCGCTGACACATTCTTCAATATCCTCTTTACGAAGACATCCCTGCAAACGGCGCCACGTGATCGAATACACCAGACCACCGTATTGTGCGGTCAGTATACGAATTCCCTCTGCCGGTTTGTCTATTAACAGCGCAAGGATCGTTTCCTCCTGTATCTGTTCCATGATTCCCCCTAAGTCTGCCATTCATCTTGTAATACGCAAATAGCTATGTTCTATCCGGTTACACAATCATATTACCATGTTCTTTCCAAAAACCGCCATCCATTTCAAAATTTGCAATGCAAAAAGACTGCCTTAATTGAGGCAGTCTTTTAATACTTGCAGATTCTCCTGCATTAATGACAAATACGTTACTCCCGCATCAAATTGTTTCTTGGATACGGTATGACAAGACTGATAGGTTTCCACTTTTGCCCCGGTCGCCTCCGCGATCGTATCAGCAACTTTGGAACTGCTCATCTCTACCTGCAGCACAACTGAAATATGCTGCTGTTTGATACGATCGATCAAATAAGCGATCGTATCCGCACTTGGCTCCATATCGCTGCTGCATCCCGGGAATGCGGCACGGTATGTCAGTCCATAGGCGTCTGTAAAATATCGCAGCGGAAAGCGGTCTCCAAAGACCATCTCTTTGTGTTTTGCTCCTGCGACGATCTGACGGATCTGCATATCCAAATCCTTTAACTGTGCAGTATATTGCTCTGCGCGGTTTAGGTATTCCTGTGAATGATCCGGATCTGCCTTTGCAAAAGCAGCTGCGATCTCATCGACAAACTTGACACAGTTAAGCGGTGCAGTCCATATATGCTCATCCTGCTCCGTCTCCTCCGCATCGTCGTGATCACCATCTGCATGCCCATGCTCATGTTCTTCTTCCTGCATGCCTTCCACTATTTCCTCGTCAACAACCTTGACATGATCCATCATTCGCAGCGTTGTTATATCTTTGCCTTCTGCCGCTTCTAATACCTTTGACACCCAGCTTTCCATTGTTCCACCATTGTAGATAAATACATCTGCTTCACCGATCGTCACCATATCTTTGGCAGTCGGTTCAAATGAGTGTGTATCCATTCCGGCAGGAACGATCAGATCTACCGACAGACGATCGCCACCAATCTGCTTTTGCAAAATCATAATACGGAAATACCGTAGTGACAATGTGCAGTTTTCCATCTTCCTTTTCGTTGCGATCTCACCACAACCCGCCACAAGTGGCATGATCATGCAGACCGCCAGGCAAAAGGCAAGCCATTTTTTAGTTATAGACATGTCCAAACGGTTCCTTCCCTTGTGTCCTTTACTTCGATTCCCTTGTCCAAAAAGCTCCTGACGGATCGCATCTGCTTTCGCAAAATCTTTTTCCTTCTTAGCTGCTTTACGCTCTGCGATCTTTTCCTCGATCAAGCAACAAGCTCCGGATCTGCGCCAGTCTCCCTCTTCGTCCGCAAGCAGTCCCAAAGACAATACCTGATCAAAATCCTCGATCAACGCACGCTTGGTTGCATCATTGGTATCTGCCTTGAGTACATCATACAATACGGTAAGTGCCTGAGAAGTATTAATATCGCTTCCCATGGCTTCTGCAAATTTATCCTGATATGCAGCAAAAACGTCCTGATCCACTTCACCTTCTTTGGACAAAGCCGCGATCCGTTTTGTAACTTTTCGTATGCGATTTTCACATTATCCAATACTTCGTAACTAAATACCAGCGGTTTGCGATAATGTGACTGTAGACAGAACATACGGTAAACCAGCGGGTTGTAACCTTGCTCTTCCAGAGATGACACGGTCAAAAAGCCACCTGCCGATTTACTCATCTTACCACGCTTGTCGTTCAGGTGTTGTACATGAAACCAGTAGTTACACCATTTATGTCCGGTATAAGCTTCACTCTGCGCAATTTCATTTGTATGATGCGGAAAAATATTATCAACGCCGCCACAATGGATATCCAAATATTCACCCAAATGCTTCATGCTGATGCAGGAACACTCAATATGCCAGCCCGGATAACCGACTCCCCAAGGGCTGTCCCATTTCAACTCCTGATCGTCAAATTTTGACTTGGTGAACCACAATACGAAATCTGTTTTACTTCGTTGTTTTCATCCTCTTCCACATCATCTCTGGCACCAACCATCAGCTCTTCCTCTTTCTGATTGGATAAGACATAATATTCTTTCAGCTTCGATGTGTCAAAATATACATTGCCGCCTGCTACATAAGCATAACCATCGTCAAGCAGCTTCTCGATCATGTGAATAAACTCCGGGATGCAGTTGGTTGCCGGCTCAACGACGTCCGGAGTCTTATGGGGTGTAGCAAAAACTATATAATGTATTGGGGTTTACGATGGTTAGTATAGCAGTGGATCGCAGTTAATGTGTGCACAAACTTGACAGAAATTTGAAAAGTTTTTGTGCATTTTGAGAGCAAGCAATAAAAAACAGGTCAATTTCCCCAAAATCTATGGGGAAACCAACCTGTTTTTGTAACTTTTCATCAATTCTCCGGTACTGTCTGCTCTTCGCCCGCAAATAATTTTTCAAATTCTTCACGATCAATGCGTTCTTTTTCAAGCAACAGAGCGGCACATTTATGCAAAACTTCCATATTTTCTTTGAGGATTTCCTCTGCACGCTCATAGCAGCTATCAATGATCGACTTCACTTCCTCGTCAATCTTCTTCGCAACATCCTCGCTATATCCGCGGCTCGACTGACCAATCTCTCGGCCAACAAATACTTCGTCCTCGCCCGCATAATTGATCATGCCGACATTTTTCGTAAATCCGTATTTGGTAACCATTGCCTTAGCCTGCTCGGTTGCCTGCTTAATATCCTGTGAAGCTCCGTCGTAATATCATCCAACACAAGTGACTCTGCGATCCGCCACCGAGACTGACCGTAATATCCTGCAGCATCTTGCCCTTGGTCAAATACATATCGTCCTTCTCGGAAATCGGCATTGTATAACCGCCGGCACCACTTCCTGTTGGGATGATCGATACAATGTGAACCGGTCCCACATCCGGCAATACATGGAACAGAATTGCATGACCAGCCTCATGATAAGCTGTGATCTTACGATCGTGTTCGGATACGATACGGCTCTTCTTCTCTTTACCAATACCAAGCTTGATAAAGGATTTATCTACATCTTCCTGCGAAATGAAACTGCGTCCATCCTTGGCACAGGCGATCGCAGCCTCGTTTAACAAGTTCTCCAGATCTGCTCCGGTAAAGCCGATCGTCGTGTGTGCGATCTTGCTCAGATCAACATCGTCGCCAAGTGTCTTGCCACGCGCATGTACACGTAATATTTCCTCGCGACCACGCACATCCGGTCTGCCAACCGTTACCTGACGGTCAAAACGTCCCGGTCGCAAAATCGCAGGATCCAAAATATCCACGCGGTTCGTTGCCGCCATTACAATGATCCCCTCATTGACGCCAAAACCATCCATCTCAACCAACATCTGGTTCAAGGTCTGCTCACGCTCATCGTGTCCACCGCCTAAGCCGGAACCACGCTTGCGGGCTACAGCATCAATCTCATCAATAAAGATGATACACGGTGCATTCTTCTTCGCTTCTGCAAATAAGTCACGCACACGGGACGCGCCGACACCGACAAACATTTCCACAAAATCAGAACCCGACAAACTAAAGAATGGTACTCCTGCCTCTCCTGCCACTGCTTTGGCAAGCAGCGTTTTACCGGTTCCGGAGGGCCTACCATCAGGATTCCTTTTGGGATTCTTGCTCCTACATCGGTATATTTTGCCGGTTTATCCAAGAAATCTACAATCTCTTCTAATTCCTCTTTCTCTTCTTTAAGCCGGCAACATCAATAAACTTCTTTGCATTTGGAGAACCGGGTCGATCCTGGTTGCCCGGCTCTTACCGAAATCCATCATCTTCGAGCCACTTGCGCCGGCTCCTCCACCTGTCTGTGCGGACAAAAAGGTAAACAGCAAAAACAACGCTACTAATCCAAATCCACACGGCAGCAATACGGTAATGATCCAAGACGGTTTATCCACGTCGTTGATAACATAATTTTGTGCAAGTTTGCTGTCTGTTTTTATAATCTCTTCTACATCTTTTATGTCAGTACAATTAAAATGTTTACTTCGCTTGTTCTCATAATTGCACGCACAACACCTGTCGGTGTTTCCTCATTCGGCGTGATCTCCACGGAAGTGACCTTACCTGCTTTCACATCCTGCTTGAAGTCTTCCACATTATACTGACTGCCGGTGCTGCTAGTCATAATACTCGAAATATACATCGCAATTCCAATGATCGCGAGTACGAGCACATAAAAACCAGCTCCACCTGATCTCATCTGTCTGTTCATGAACATCTCCTTTTATTCGTCTACAAATTCCACCTCACCCAGATAAGGAAGATTACGATATTTCTGTGCATAATCGAGTCCATAGCCTACGATGAATTTGTCTGGAACGACAAAACCAGTGTAATCTACCTCTACATCTACTTCTCTACGATCCGGTTTATCCAACAATGTGGCAATCTTCAGGCTGGCTGGATTGCGTGCTGCAAGCAGTCCACAAATTTTAGATAGTGTGTTTCCTGAATCGATAATATCTTCCACGATCAGGCAGTGACGACCATCAATATCATCGTCAAGGTCTTTCGTGATCATCAATTGTCCGGAACTTTTGACCTCATTTCCATAGCTGGATGCTGCCATAAAATCCATAGAAACCGGCACGGTAATTTTCTTAGCAAGATCTGCGCAAAAAAAGACACTGCCACGCAAAATACAGATCATATGGATCTGCTTTCCCTCATAATCCTTATTGATGCGTGTTGCGATCTCCGTTACCATCTGATCAATTTGTTCCTTACTATACATTTCATGAATAACTTCTTTCATGATACTCCACCTTTCTCCTTCGTCTGGATATTGTGCGCTAACTGCGCTGTAATAATGTGTTTTGTTGCCTCTGTCACGTAAAAAGCAGCACTTACACGTCCAAGCTCCGGAATCCAGATAATATGTTTTTCCCATTGCAAGTACCGGTATACTGCCTCTTTTGTCAACCGAGATTTTAGCATCGATAAAGATACGCGCCAGTGTCTTCGTCCCGCCTGCGCCCGTCAACTGCAAGTAATCTCCTTCTTGCGGGAACCGCCAAACCGGTCCGTTGTCTCTATCAAAATGTCCCGCGATCCGCCTCTTTCTGTCGGATCAGCCAAAACATCAGCATACATTCTATCACAATCAAACCATTTCGTACAGTCATTTTTCGGAACATTTTGTGGCAAATCATCTCGCTGTGTCAGCCGTAACGTAATTACCATCTCCTGTCCGTTCGAATCCTGTAACACGGTCCGCTCATCGAACCGTAGCGGAATCAGCGTATTGCGATGCACATTGGACTGCATGTCAACCCGGATCCATATCTTGTCGTAATCTTTGCCTGCTCGCATGTGATATGGAAGATCCAGCCGTTTGCCGGTCGCGCCTTCTGCCAGCCGAAGCAGTGCATCAACATGCACTCTGCCGATATCCTTTCGGCTTCCACAGACCTGTTCCATTATATGCATCAACAGTTGTCCCTGCAAATATGGATCGACCTGTTTCCACTCATCCACGGAAAAACAAAAGGTATCTCCATCACGATATACCAAGCGTTCATATTGTTCCAACATTTGACGCTCTATATAATCCACGCTCTTTGACAATCTTCTGCCAGTTCCACCAAATGTCTGCGCGCCATCGGCTGTATTTCCTGCTCTATATAAGGAAATACCCGGTTACGGATCTTATTACGCGTGTATTTTTCTTCTCGATTGGTGGCATCCTCTCTCCAACCGTCCCCGTTTCCCCGGACTATCTGCTCAATCTGCTGTCGATCCAGACACAATAACGGTCGAATAATATTAGCGCGCCCGGCGCGCATTCCGCACACGCCCCGCAAACCACTCCCCCGCAAGATCTGCCATAGAACAGTCTCAGCCTGATCATCTCGATGATGCGCTACTGCAATTTTGTCAAAATTCAGTTCTTTTCGCACTTCTTCAAAACACCGATAACGGTAATTACGGCCTGCCTCTTCCTCCGATAATCCCTGTTCTTTGGCAAGCTGTGGAATATCCATTTCATATAGTCGAAAAGAAATGTTATATTTAGCTGCCAGTCTCTGTGCAAAAGCCGCATCTTCATCTGCTGCCGTTCCTCGGATCCCATGATGTACGTGTACGCAGACAAGCCGAAGCTGCCACTCATTTCTTAGTGCCGCTAATACCTGCAGCAGGCATACCGAATCCATCCCACCGGATAAACCGATCACAATGCCGTCTCCGTTCGTTAACAGCTCATGTTCTACGCAATATTGATTTATCGTATCGTATACTTTCTTCACGTTTTGCTCTATCCTCTCTATTTCTGTGTCCGCAAATTATCACTGATTTCCGTAACGATCACACTCATATCGTCCGGCACACTGCCGCCACACTCACAGATTGCTTCTTCTAATAATGCATCTGCGATTTCTTCCGGGGGGCGTCCCTGCCACTGTTCCATAAATCCGGCCAGTCCGTGTTCCATACCGGGCAGCATATCTGCTACGCCATCTGTCATCATTATAACATAATCCCCTGCAGATATGTCCATTTTTCTTGTATACGGGATTACATCCTTTCCCGCTCCGATCGGCAGCGCCTGGCGCTTCGACACATGTAATCTCCCCCTCATGATACAGATAAGTAGCTGTTGCACCGTTTTTTAACAACTGACAATGCTTTTTATATAGGTTCAGCACCAAAATATCTGCCGTCACATAGCGCTCTGTTTCCTCACAGGATAAATACACGGAATTGATCAGTTTAAGTGCAGAAGTCTGCGAAAATCCCGCCTCCGCCATCTGCTCCAATAACTCGATCACCAGACTGCTCTCCGAAAAAGCATCCTGCCCACTCCCCATGCCATCAGATAATGCAATAAGCATCTCCCCGCTTGGTAAAGGCAAACAGGTAAATACATCTCCGGATACTTCTTCACCATCCTTGACTCTTCTGGAAACACCCGCTTCCGCCACCAACGGCGTATCCTCTTCAAACACAAAATATGTCATATCACGGCTGACGATCTGCCTGGACTGCTCTCCTACACGAATCGGTTTTTGGAGCACTTCCTGCAATACGGCAGCAACCTCTTTGGCAGTAACCAGCCGACCACGCACAGTGCGCGCACGCATATGTATTTCCAGCCTTCCATCCCTTTTCTCGTAAAACATGATCCCTAGCGCTTTTACCCGTTTTGCCTGCAGTTTCTTGCCTACCTTTCCTGCAGCATCTGCCGGAAGATCTCTTGTGCGTTCCATCTCTTCTGCCAATCCGCCTACCAATTTGCCAACTTCCTCCATCTGTCCTGCAATGACCTGTCTATTCTCCGACATTTTATTTTGTACGCCCATCATCATACGTGCCATCTGCAGATTTTGATTTGTCTCCGAAACAAAACGCTCTAAATGTATGCACTCCCGCAGAAAACGTGCCGGCATTTGTTCGGGCACTAATATCCCCTGTTCCTGTGCTAACAGCAAGGTTCCAAACATCTCTGAGCTTGCAAGCTCCAGCTGTCCCATACAATTTTCGCGATTTTCACACCGATCACAGACCTGTTCAGAAATGCCATCCATAAACTCACGCATCTCATGCCTCGTCATACGAAACTGCTTATCTGACTGATTGGCTAATGCTTTGGATAATTTTTGAAACGAATCTGAAAATTCATGGAGTCTGTGCTTCATAAGCTCTTTCCATTCATTGCCACTTTCCATCGGATGCAGATACAATCCCACTAAATACCCTGTAAATGCAAGCAGTATCCAGATCATAATTTCCGTCAAAGATAGCTTTGTAAACGACTCCCGCGGAAATCCCCATAATGCGGCCCCTGCAAGGACCCCCAAACTGATGACCTCCTCTTTGCCCGGTCGCGATTCTCTGGTCCCATGCAGCAAATACACAATACCTCCATGAAAAATTCTTGTGACAGCAAGCATCAATACTGCTTCAAGCGTTGCCAAAAAAATACTTGTTCCACTATACGGAACAAGCAAATACCTTGTTCCCGACATGACCCATGTTGCCGCTGCCAACAAAAAGGCGGCATGTCCCATCTTTACCGTTATCCTCCGCCTTTTCAAAAGTCTGCAGCCAGCCACAGCGCTAACATTCCGGCCCCATACGCCAACACCGTGTCCAATGCAAATACGGTACTCATCCCCAGTAATATGGTAATGGCAACCGGTAATACGGCGCCACCCTCTGCAAACCCTGCCGCAAAAAAGGCAGGTGCCACCGGATTCATTCCGTAAATAGACACTCTTCCCAGCAAAAAGCCGAGCAACACCTGCACTAACATTTTTTTCTGAATTGTTTTCATTGCACACTACTCCTTATCTTGCCTGATTTTTCGGGATCAGACTGCCTGTCCCGAACAGCGTGAGACAAAGTATAGGAAACAATAGTTGCAAATTTTGTCAAATCTCAGTACCACGAAAAAAAAGAAATCGACACCGCACCCTTCGAAACGACGCTGCTTCATTTTCTAAAATAAGGGCAACAGAAAAAGCCGGCTCACGCAGAACCGGCTTTCCCTGTTTTGGATCCTATTCCGTTCCGCATTTACAAAACACCCCTTTTGCAAATGCTTCACGAAAATCGGTTAATATGAATGAAGGCGTAGAATTCGAAATCATTCAAGATCATTGCTTTCTAATCAGTAAACCCTATACATGATCTTGTTTTTACTTCTCAGGCTTAAATACAATCTCCCCTTTATGTACAAGCCCTAATTTCTCTCTTGCAATCTCCTCCACGTAATCATCTGTCTTAGCATGCTTCTTAAACTCTTTAATCTCAGCTTGCTCATCTTTAAGTTCGGACTTTTGCTCTTTAAGCTGTTCAATCTGCTTCTGATAAGACTTACTTTGTGATTTCAGTGTAGCGGTCTTATATGTAACTGTACCGCACAGTACAAGGCAAAAAGTACAATGACGCCCGCTAACGTGAACGGACTCAATTTCTTTTTCCCTCGTCGCTTGCCACGACTCGCTGACATCTTACAACCACCTCCACATACTTATCACCGCAGGAATCATTATAAATAACTACCCCATCAAAACAGCATATACATTACCGAACTATATTCTGTGTACAGCTCTTCGCTGACATACCATATATTGTATATCCCTTTTGACAAAAAACGCAGACTCTCAATCGTCTGCAAAACCGTACATTTTAAGAAGCTGCTCACTTCTTACTTTGTAGTAATATTATAACTCTTTTATGCGGTTTTCGCAACCCTTTTTCGTGAATAGATCACCATTTTTAGCAATTAAGACAGACCCTTCATTTCTGAAGGGCCTGCCTACTGTGCACGTCACCGCATAACGCTGTGAAATACTGCTTTTTATTGTTCTGCTTTCACATAATCCTTACCATCTGATGTATAAGCAAGATCTACGATCTCAACTTTAACAAAATCTACACCTAAATACGTGTTAGATGTAAGCAGGATGATCGGATCGTTTGCAAGATACTTCGGATTCAAATGAAGTGCCTTACCCTGCCATGCCGTCTCTGCAAGGATTGGCTGGTTGTTCTCATCCAGTTTTGGTAAAGAATCGCTAAATGCCTCACCTTCCTTGCTAAAGTAATTCACTGTGGATGGCAAAGCTGCAATCTGCTCTTTCGTATACTCGCTGCCGGATACTGACTCTACCTGCTCATACGTAGACTCATACTTCCACTCAAACGTATCGTCTCCCTGCCACATTCCGTTCGTGTATACAAGCTGCAGCTGTGCAGATTTACTGATCATGTCGTCATGCATGGTAATACGAATACCAGGCTCTTTGATCTGTGACCAGTCACTCTCACCTTTGCCATTGACTAAGTTGTAATGGGCGTGCCAGCGATATGTATCACTGGAAGCTTCCAACTTAAGATCCGGATAATTGCTGTTGGTCGTTGTACTTAATGTTTCAAACATAGCTCCTGTCGTATTTCCAGCCATTGTCATAACACTGTTTTTACCAAATACTTTCTGCAGCTCATCGTAGTTGACAGAACCTGAACCATTGGTGTTACGCATAAAGTTACCATTCCAGGTTGCCACAACAAGCGGATCCTGATTTTCTGCTACCGGATCTTCCGGCTTACCGGTCATTGTAGTAAGCTTCGATGCAGCTTCTTTCAGGGTAACTGTTTTGCCCATAACTTCACAGAATACCTGTCCAATATCCTCATATACAAAGTATGCATATGCTGCATTGCCTGTTCCCTTACGATCTACAATACCACCTTCATCCACATTACCGGAACTGCGCCGTACTTCTGGCAGCTCTGGAAGAACTCCTTGAAGTACTCTGGGATGCCGTCCTTATTCACAGATACACAGCCAAATTCGCCAAAGATCACGCCGTAGCCTTTGCTTGTATAGGCTTCTTTGATCGACTCAAAGTCTTCCGCCATCGCTGCATAATCTTCTTCGCTGCCCCAAGTATCCTTAAAAGTAGAAGTCCCCTTTGGGGTTTCATAGGTTGCAGATGTCTTTGCAATACCCCATCCAAGCGGATCGTAATAATGAATGGATACAAACAACTTGGAGATACCATTTTCGCTTACATCGGTAGGCATGGTATACGTGTAATCGTCGTTTGGTTCCGTCGGGTTGTTGGTATATTTGTCACCGGCCTTGTTGGAATACTTATCACCACAGGTCTGATGAAGGTTCGTATCATAACCCGGGATCAAAAGCATACGATAATAGTTGTTGTTCTTGGTTCCATCCGCATTAATACCGGATTTACGAATAATATCAACAAACTTCTGATTGATCTCATTTGTTAATGCATACGTTTCCTTGCGCGTTAAACGCCCTTGGTACCGCCGGTACCTTTCCAGTTGTCATTTAAGCGCTCACCCAATTCCTCATTGGCTCCCTCGAAGATCAAACGGTCAGAATAATCAATATAACGATTAGCGATCTGTGTCCACATATCTTCATATTTCTTCCAAGCCTGTGCTCTTACAGACAAGTCCGCATCACCGAACATGCCCCACCACTGACCATCCCTAATGGTCGTTGATGATAACATACATTTCCTCGTTCAAGCAGTAATTGATAACTTCTTCAACGCGGTCAAAATATGCTTCATTAATACGATAATATGTACTTCCATCGCTCTGTTTCTCCTGAACCATCATATTGGACCAGGCGATCGGGATACGGATCGTATTGATGCCATAGCGTTTCAAGCCGGAAAATAACTTCTGCGTAGATACCGGGTTGCCGGCATTTGTCTCATAGCCCTTTACCCAATCTGCATCTGTCAAAGCTGCTTTCTCTGCATCTGTCATAGTCTCGATGCTTCCTGCTCCAGTCTGCTCCAAAGAGTTACCGATGTTCCAACCCATTCCCATTGCCGGGGTAATATCCTGCGCAGACAGGTTGGTACGCATCATTCCGTTATCTTTTGTAACTGCTCCATAACGTGATTTATGCTCTGTTGTCAAGTTGCTGTCAGATACTTTACCGTCAGCCACAACATTTGCCGGCTTCGGATCAGCCTCCGGTGTACGTGCCGGAACCGGTGTCTTCGTTACCGTTGGTGCCTTGGTTGCAACCGGCTTCTTCGTGGTTGCCGGTGCCTTCGTGGTTGCCGGTGCCTTCGTCGTAGTCGGTTTCTTGGTTGCTTTTGCAGCCGCTTTCTTCTTCTTAACGGTAACTTTAGCCTTCAATACTTTTTTGACTGTCTTTTTGCCTTTTTTGTACTTAACAGTTGCCGTTACTGTTGTCTTGCCGGCTTTCATGCCCTTAATCTTACCGGACTTACTTACCTTTGCAATCTTTTTGTTCTTAGATTTCCATGTTACTTTTGCCTTTTTGGTTTGTTTTTGATGGTTACTTTCTTAGAAGAACCTACCTTAACAACAATAGACTTGCTGCTAATCTTTGGTGCTTTCGCCTTTGCCTTTGCCGCAGATGCGATCGTAGACACGCCGTCAAAAGATAACATCATTGCCAGTGCAAGGATACACACAACTGCTCTTCTCATAAACCTGTTCCGCATAATCATTCCTCCTCTTTTCTGCAATTCAAAAACCCTGCTTCGTCCGCACTTTGCCGAACTCCGCAGGATTCATTATAACATAATTTGTACAAAAATATAGTAATTTTATAGAATTTTTGTGGTAATTTACTAGTGTTTTCTTCCGTTTTTCGAGGTTTTCTGCTGAGAGCATGATACAGCGCTACGCAATTTTAAGTATAATACACGCCAGACTCTCTTCAGTTTATGAAATACTGCAGCACAGTGACGCCGCAATTTCGTTCGTATCGGTGCAAAGATCCGACAAAGCATACGGCGGACCGGCCTGCTAATGCCGACCTCATACAACACGATCCCACTAAGCAGTGCAACCACACCATACCATCTGATCTGTCCATCGTGCATTTTTAAGAATAAAATAAATGCCGGAACACTGGCAGCGCCCCAAAAAACAGATCTTCCACAGCGATCCACACGGCGCCATGCGGCACCAGCCAACGAAACAAGCGCAAAACATCATATCCGGCCAAGATTGCCATTCCCCGCACATCATCCACAAAATGAATCGCAGTTGTCCCAGTATCACTTCCGTCATTGAAACATTCTGCTCAGAAAAGAAGCTGCTTTTTTCTGAGTTTCCTCCCCTGTCAGAATAAGCAAAACTGTCGATCCGCCCATCAATATCGATTTCTCCCTTCTCCAAAGAAAGGCGATTAACATGCAGCTCATCTCCTTGGATCAGCAGAACGCCCTGTTCCGTCTCCAAATACACTTCCTTGGCGTCAAAAGACAACACATCCCGAACTCCGGATAATACCGCAGACTTGCGTGCATTCAAATATACTTTATGTATCATTCTGGTCTTATCTTCCATTCGTCTTTCTTCCATAATAGGTTACATTCCTTTCTCAGTCCGCAAACTTTGCTGTGATTTCGCACTTTGCCGCCGGCGTGATATTTACATCACGAATCTTATTCGCAGCCGGTTTACCAACCACTCTCTTTATCAGCTGGCTTACCAACCACTCCTCAGCAGCCGGTTTACCAACCACTCTTTATAATGTATGAGGACATGGCTTTATTTATGCTAAGACCGATATGCAGCAAATGTAACCTATGAAATTAATACAATACGATATGATGTTTTGGAGCATGTTATGCAGGGAATTGATTTAAGATCACAATACCTTATATAACTCTCTTGCCTCATCCTTTTTGTAGGTTTCTTCGATACTCAATACTTCAACCTTAACGACTTTATCACCAAATGTGATCTCAATAATATCGCCTACTTTTACATTCAACGATGCTTTGGCAACTTTGCCATTAACCTGAATACGTCCGGCATCACAAGCCTCATTGGCTACCGGGCGGCGTTTGATCAAACGGGAAACTTTTAAATATTTGTCCAGTCTCATATGTTCACTCTCTCCTCTTATATTAAAATTGCAAAACCAGCGCTTTGCGATGATGTCACGCTGCTTGGCAGCAATTTCCATTAATCTTTTTTCCTTTATAGGAAACGACAAGCTCCCTATAAAGGAAAAAAGAGCTGCATTTCTGCAGCTCTCCAGTGATTACAAATCCAAAAATCTTAGTTTACAGCATCCTTTAATGCCTTACCAGCTTTGAATTTAGGAGCCTTAGATGCCTTGATCTGCATCTTCTCGCCAGTAAGTGGGTTTCTACCCTCACGAGCTGCTCTCTGAGCTACTTCGAAAGTTCCAAAGCCAACTAACTGTACTTTCTCATCTTTCTTTAACTCATCTGTTACAACCTCAATAAAAGCCTTCAAAGCCTTCTCTGCATCTTTCTTAGAAAGGTCAGCACTCTCAGCCATAGCTGCTACCAATTCTGTCTTGTTCATGGATTTAATCCTCCTCAAAAATTAATATTTCCGTAAAAACTTACAAGTCTAGTTATACCCTTTATACAAGCATTTGTCAAGGTTTTTCACGAATTCTGTCCGAAAACAGGCATTTTTCACATATTTTCATCTCATTCTACACATGTAGAAAGATATTTAATTATTTTGCACAATGTCGCATACTTTTTCCATATTGCACACAGTTGATCATATTGCTCCATTACACCATCTGTTTTGCCGGTGCGAAGCGGCTCTACGATCTTGCTCAATATATTCGCAATAGGAACCAGTCCCAAATTGGACGCTGTTCCTTTCATTCCATGTGCATTCACAAATGCATCTGTGATCCGCCCTTCGTCAAGTTGGCATTTCAAGTGCTCCAATCCTTCTCCGCCAATGAAAAGATCGTAACATTCCTGGTAAAACTCTTTGTCATCTAAGAACCGCTCCATTGTTTTTTTCAGTCTCACAGCCCCACTGCTCCAAAGTTTCTAACATACTTTTTGTCCTCCCGCATTATGTCTTGCGTTTTGTGCCCCCGTTTCTATATTTGAACCTTTTCATAGGTTTCCGCAAATATATCACGCTGTATCACATAAATATCGGTAATGTCATCTAGTCTCACCGCCAGATAATCGCCCGGTCTCCCCCAAAAAAATACTTTGTTCACTATTTTTCGAAAATACTCTGGTGCGTTTCTTAAGCTCCTGGCAACATATCACTGCCTGTGTTTTTGGATAACATAACCTTGCCATTTCATCAATACTGATATATCCTCCATCCGAAACGGTCTCTACCACCGGAATAAAATCCAGCATTTGCGTAAAAATGTCCAGCGGTTCTTCCGTCGGTTCATATGTCGCCAAAAATTTATCTCTTCGGATGTGGTATACTTCCCCGCGTCTGCCGATCATAATGTATATATCCGGATCTGCAACGATCGTAATACCTGTTTCATTTTCCAAGGATTTAACCGCCAGTTTCGTTCCTGCAGCCGCAATCCGATCGGTCGGCACAAACGCCCAGCTGATCCTCTTCTTGCGGTAACGATCCATCTCAATATCTCTTTCTCATGCATTTTCGCATACTGCAGCGCATCGATGCACGTGTCTTCCTCGAAATATTCTGCTACTTTTCCCTGCACAAATTCCATATAATCTGCAGCATCCATCCCTGTCATATGTGCCTTGAAAAGAGCTGCCGGAACGCGTCCACTCGCGGAAACAGCATTCCCTTTAACAAGTCCCATTTCCTCAACAATACTGTCAAGCAGATCGACTGCGCGAACGGCATTCGTCCTGCTGTAAAAAAATACAGCCACACTTCTCCGTTTTTTTCCGTAAATGCCAGAAAATATTCTGCCTGCTGCAGCTTTTCGCCATTTGTCGGTGACTCTGCAGCCGCCATCTGTGCAAGTACTGCCTGCGGCTTATCTGTACTGTCCGAAAATCCCAAAGTTTCTTCCAGCGTCCCTGCATATTCTAACAACAGCAAAGACTGGCTGCGCATATAATATGCCTGCAGGATATCGTCACTCTGAAGTTCTAACCGTTCAAACATTGCATTCTCCATTTGCGTCTCCTTTTTGTCAGATCAAATATAATCCATGGATACGGATGCATATACGGATGCATGGGATAGGTATATTTCTCGATCACTTCAAACCCATAGGTGATATGTACCTCGATCACACCTTGTGACCTTTTCAAGATCTTAGCATATATCCTGTCACAGCCTGTAGCCTGAACATCATTCCCCGGCTTCTTCCCGTCACCCGTATCTGTATCGGTATTCCTGTTTGTCTCCAAATAGATTTCCATATCCGAATACAACGGAATATCCGGTTCTATCTTATCTTCAATTCGATTCGAAGATTGCGATCGAGCGTCAGTAAAACAATCTTTCCGCGCAAGGTCTGATCGGTCACCAGCTCATCTTCAATGCACTGAATCGTGCATTGAAGCCGACCACGCCAAAAAAAGCCGGCCAGTTTATGGTGAGCCAGATTGCAGCTATAGGGTGTTCCGATTCCTGTTACACTATATACTTTTAACGGTGTGGAAATCCCTTTGACCTGTATCGTAAATTTCCCGTCCGTCTTGATCGCCGCATTTGCGTTTTGTACGGTATCATAGGATACGAGTACCTGACCACCGACACTCGCACCCTCTATTCTCGAACATTCATTAACGGCCTGACCGATGACGTTATATCGCATCATCGTTTCTGATCCGAAATTTCCGATAAATACTTCTCCGCGATGTATGCCAATTCCCATCTCTAGCGGCACCAGCCCTTTGGAAATAATATAGTCATTGACCTTTACCATCGCTTTCTGCATCTTTATACCGGCTGTAATTCCTTCTTCAATCTGTGCCTCAGAATCTGGAGATGCTCCAAACACGGCAAGAATGGCATCTCCCAAAAACTCGATCACCACGCCGTAATATTTGGTAATGCACTGCAGCATTTCATCAAAGAAACAATTAAGAATATCCGTTACCGCCTCCGGCGTCGCTTTTCTGACATTGCGGTAAATCCACGCAGATCAGCCATCATCACCGTAAGCTTTCGCTTCTCACCTCCAATAACCGCACCTTTGGGATCTTCCAAAATGCTGTCAACGACATTATCTGAGAAATAACGTCCAAAAATCTGATGCAGCAATTGATTTCTTGACTGGAGCTGTTTGTTAAGCCGAATGATCTCTTTTGCCTCCTGCAGATCTCCTGCCTGTTTTTTTGCAACATGATCTCGTAGTTTTCGTTGCCTCATGCTGCCACGCCGTTCGCTCGATACGCATGATACCCGCTCGCGAAAACGGCTTATGTACAACGACTGTGGCACCCTTTTTCGTAACATTCCTCATCCAGTTCTTCGCTGCGTTTTTCGGTCATAAAAAACAAAGGAACACCGCCTAGCGACTGCTGCTTGCGCAGAAAAAGAACACTGGCAAAATCTTCTTTCTTTGCCATTTGATAGTCAAAGATAATAAGAGAAGGCGTACTGATTCTCGACCGCTCCCCCTCCTCCTGTGCCAGTGCGGCTTTCTGAACCGCCTCAAAGGAAAGCAGACAAAGTGCGCGCATTGATCCTGCCGCATTGATCCGTCTCTGCGCCTCGATCATTTCGAGACGATCATCCCCAATCACCCAAATAATTTTCTCCATAAGCAGAACTCCTTCCCCGACACACTGTTTTTCCTCGCCCTACACTTGCACTTACTCAGTGTTCAGCATTATACATCCTCTTTCCAAATACGCGATATCTACCGCGAAGAACGCCAGTTGCCGCTTTGACCGTAGTTGACCGAAAATCCTTTCAGCTTTTTACACTGATCGCACAAATAACCGGTTCGAATTGGCGCACCACAGTTTTCGCAGGACATACGGATCGGTGACTGCCTTGGTATCTCTAAATATTCCTGCCGCAAGAACTGTTCGATCGCTTTGCGAGGCACCCCTGTTTCGCGTTCTATGATCAACGCCGGAGTTGCTCCGAAGCGCTCCAAATACAAGCGTACCGTCTGAAAATAATCGTAATTTTCCCTGCCGCATACCTTACAACGATAAACGCCTCGTGCAATCTTTTCTACACCTTCACCACAATATTTACAATCCATTGGTATTCTATTTAGCGATAACCCCTCGGCACACATCCGTGTACCAACGGTATAGATTTCTCCCGGAACATCTTCCTCCGAATAGCGCGCCAAAGATCCAAACTGTCCGGTGTTATTTTTAAGCGGGCGAAATTTTGGCTTAGACGATACCATCCTGTCATTTGTCCGGCACTGTCCGCAGTCTGTGACTTTTTCCTGCGGCTGCCTCGACACTTTTGTCTGATCCATAAATGCTTGGATGCCTTCGCCGGATGTCCCCTCCTGTCGTATATGGCTGCAGCTGTTCACACAAACTCTTTACCGCAGCTACCTCTCCCAAATAATATGGGATCATCTGTACGTTATTCAAATAGAAACTAAATGTATCGTTCATTGGCGTATCGTCAATCTTAAACGGAACAATATTTTTTTTATAACAGATCGCACTGTCAACCTCTTTTTCTACCCATACCGATTCCTGCGATTCCTTAGATAAGATTAGCAAAAACAGATCACATTCTCTGATTGCACGCGGAATCTCTCTAGCATAATTTGACCCCACCGGGATCATATCCGGTGCTTTCCAATAGGATACTCAATATGTTCTAGCACGCGGACGATCTTATGAACCAACTCTTTATTTTTGGAACTATAACTAATAAAAACAGATTTTATTTCTGCCATTTTTGTATCCACACCTTTCTAATCAAACAACAACCCGGTTTCGTCCGGTAGTTTTTGCCTGATACAAACGTTCATCTGCCTGCTTTACGTTTTGATCCATCGTCTGATCACCGTCTAGCTGATATACTCCAAAAGACATCGTTACCGCAATATGATGCTCCTCAAATTCGATCGACATATGCTCGACGATCTCTCGAATATGTTCTGCAATCTCCTGTGCTTTGACAAGCGGACAATCCATACACATCAGGATAAATTCTTCACCACCCCATCGCACCGCCTCATCTTCAGATGCAACATGCTCTTGCAGCACCGCTGCTATTCTTTGTAATACGGCATCACCTGCGTTGTGTCCATAGGTATCGTTTACTTTCTTGAAAAAATCAATATCACACATAATTATGGACGCCGTTCCGTTTTGTGGATCTGACACGGCTTCCTCATAAAACTCATAAAATCCGCGGCGATTGGTCAGCCCTGTCAACGGATCTATACGAATCTCCGTGTCCAACAAATAGGACTCCAATGTTTTGCCACAATAAACAGCCGCTAATGTGAGATGTTTCTTATCTTTCTCATCAAACGTCCCCGCCGTTCCGTCTGCATTCAGCTTATTGATCGCCTGATACGCCCCGATCACTTTACCCTTGGCATTCGTTACCGGCATGCACAAAATAGACTTTGTCACAAATCCTGTCTGCTTATCCACCGCCGGATTGAACCGTTCATCCTGATACGGATCATTAATCACGATCGTTTCTTTATTTTGGATGGATGCATCTATGATCCCGCTCCCCTCGGGTACTGTAATCTTGTCACTTCCCACCGCAGCTAACGTCCAGTACTGCTTATGTTTCGCATCCCAGTACCAAAATGATGCGCGCTCAGAATGCGCCAGCACACGGTACCAAGATCCGTCAGCAGTGAAACGACCTTTGGAAAAATCTTTTTCATCGACCAACTGACTCATATATAAAAATATGTCTTCGAGCATCTGCTCTGCACTATATGTTATTTGCTGTTCCATTGTGATTCCCCATTTCTATGTCATTTAGCAAAAACAGTGTTCTATAGTTTCTTTCGTAAATACTCAACGACCGCCGCTGGTTATCCGGTTTTGTCGTCTCGATCAGTACACTGCATTCTTCAAAAATATGTTTGATAATATCTGCAAAACAATTCCCAGTCGATCCTGCCATCCCCAACAGCAAGATGCAGATCCCTTCGCAGATCGTTATCGTTTATATGGATATGTCGAATATATTGCCGCAGTGCTTTGATCCACTCCTCGATCGGCGTATCCGATAAATGCGCATGTGCATAGTCCAAACATACTCCGAAATTAGAATATACGCATAACTGCTCGGATATTTTCTGTAAAATAACCGGATCGCTATCAAACATATTTTCCATGTAAATTTGTACCTCCGGATATGCTTCTAACAGTTTCCGGACGAATGTACAGGTGCCGTCAACCACCTGATCATCATATACAATATTAGAAAGCATCGGATTCCAATTTGTGTGGAATACAACCCCTTTCACCGAAAGTTCTTGGGCAATCTCCATGCTCTGTCGCATACGAAGTTTTGAAATCTCGCGGATCTGTGGGTCGTAACTAAACACCGACACATCATAGAACGCCCCGTGCATCGTGCTTCCTGCCGGAATCCCGGCCTTCTGATATTTCTGTATAATATCTTCTCTTCGTTTCTTATCTTCAAACACAAGCGGATCATAAAAATCATTGATTTCAAAACCAACCTGATACTCCTGCGCCAAATCCTCATACGCCTGCAATTCTTCGGCAAGCGATACGATCAAAAAAATCTCCCATATTTTGCTCCCGTTTTTTAATTTTCACCGGTTCCTTTTTGCAAATTATTATAGCATAAATTGAATTGCTTATGCAATTATTGATAACAGGTTCGCACAGAAAAAAGACCCATCACCTTTCGGCAATGGATCTTATATTACTGTCTCAAACTTCGCACATCAAAAATTACCATGTTGTCACTTATTGCTTATTATGTCGATAGTTTAATTATATTTTGCAACCACCATATTGTGGGTTCTGCCATGAAGAAACTATAGCAATTGCCTTGCCGCAATTAGTTTTCACAGTGATTTCTAGATTTTGTTGTCTCTGATTTATGATTTACATGCCTTACGGAAACTCGAAGTCCCGGAAGTAAGGTATTCATCATTTTTGAAAGGGACTTTGCGCTCGTCGTTACTTATGTCTCGTATTTCAGAGACATTAAGTAACGTGACGTAGCGCATCGTAGCGAAAGCGTCCCGTCCAAAAATTGATGATACCTTGCTAAACCGGGACATCTCAGGCACTCCTTCAGGCATGTATTCATCAGAGACTTAACAAAATAAGAAATCACGCAAAAACTCTGCGTTCTGCGGCAATTGTCTTAGTTTCTTGATGGCAGAATAATTTACTTTATTGGCTGCAAAATAGCTATTATTTTACTTACATAATAAGCAATAAGTGACCAGATGGCAGCTTCGGATGTGCGAAGTTTGAATTACTGTTCTAATTGTCTTCCCAAAAACCTGCTGCCACGCGAGCTAATTTGTGCTCCGTATCTCCCAAAGGCATCTCTTTGCTGCGTGTAAATATTACAACCCCCTATCGCATCTCCTTCTGATATGATCGGACAGATCACTTCCCATGCAAAGTTCTCAGGCTCATCACACACTTTCCGATACTCTTTGCCTGCTCCGGAGGCGACCACGCTCTCTCTTCTGTCGATCATACGCTCCAAATCCCTGCTGACTGCTTTATCTAACAGCAATTTTTTCGTGCCTGATGATGCAGCTATGATATGCTCCCGGTCCGTCACCGCAACTTGATGTCCGTTGTCTGCGCTAATGCATCTGCATACTGCTGTGCTAATATTCCCATATCCTCCATCATGGAATATTTCTTTAATATCACTTCGCCTTCTCTGTCTGTATAAATTTCTAACGGGTCTCCTTCACGGATACGCAAAGTACGACGAATTTCCTTCGGTATTACGACTCGTCCCAGATCGTCAATTTTTCTGATTATTCCTGTTGCTTTCACCAATGTTTCCTCCAATTCCATATTTTAGCAATAACAAATTGTCATTTTTGCTGCATATTCACTTTGGAGTTAGTATGTGGAAATCCGGAAAAATTATACAACCGAGATCTCACCTGCTGATTACTGTACTTTTTTATCAAGTGGATACATATTGGTGCTTAAATATTTCATTCCGTTATCTGCCAAAATAACAACAATATTTTTGCCGGCATTTTCCGGTCTTTGGGCAACAATAGTTGCTGCGTGCAGTGCTGCGCCGGCAGACTGTCCCAAAAACACACCATCCGTCTGTGCAATTTCGCGGCAAGAGCATACGCATCTTCGCCTTTGACATCAATATATTCATCGTAATCAAATCCGACAATAAATGGTGCCTTTGCAGCATCCGGGAAACCCGGATCGCCAAATGGCGCAATGCCGTCAATGGTCTGCGGATCTTCGGAACCGCCAGGTCTTGAGTCGGATCTGCCTGTACGGCAACAATTTTAACATCCGGATTTTTTTCACGGAAATATTTAGTAAGTCCGGTAATTGTTCCTGCAGTTCCACTGGTTGCTACTAAAATATCTACTTTGCCATCTGTATCTTCCCAGATCTCCGGTCCGGTTGTCGCATAATGAACTCCCGGATTGGTATCATTACCAACTGGTTAATGAAATAATGATGTGTTGGCTGAGCATCGCAATATTTCTGGATCGCTTCCTGATAAAATCCTGTTGTGAATGTTCCGTTCGCAAAGGCTTCCGGCACGCCCGGCACATCAAACATGCTCTTTAAGTCAGCGCCATATGCACGCAGCATCTTTTGGCGTTCTTCGGACTGGCCCGGCTCCAAAAATACCGTCAGCTTGTAACCACGGCTTGCAGAAAATGCAGCCAACCCAATTCCGGTATTTCAGAGGTGTTTTCTACGATCGTATCTCCCGGGTGAAGAATACCATCTTCCTCTGCCTTTTTGATCATGTTAAGAGCGGCGCGGTCCTTGATGGAACCCGATGGATTAAAATACTCCAATTTTCCCAGCAAATGTGCTTTGATATCGTGTTTTTCCTCAAACTTTTCAAACTCAAATAACGGTGTGCGTCCTACTAATTCTTCAATATTTTTTACAATCTTTGCCATAACTATTCTCGTTCCTTTCTTTTTTGCAATTTACGATACATACAGATCTTGATAAGGATCTTCTAGGTATCCCGGTAAATATGTCTTATCTTCTATGTACTGCGCCAACGCCAGCAACGATGCCGCGCAGCCGCCACTTCCGTGATACAGTCCCACATACGCCTCTGATCTGTCCGGTTCATGCCGGTTCCAAGACGTATACCAATTGCGCACTTTGTGCTGATAGGTCGATTCACCAATGATCGCCTCAGCCGCCTCATAGGCTGCATCCAGATATACCGAATTACCTGTCAGCTTATGTACATGCAGAAAATGTTCTAACATTCCCGCTGCACCACAGCAATAGCAATTCGTTCTCCAATAACCGTCCGAATGTTTCGTTGGCGCACCCGCTGCCAACAGACCATTGGTCAACTTAATGACAAAATCTTTATACGATTCGTCTCCGGTAATCCGATACAGTTTGTAAAACAATCTTGAGGTGCCGATCGGTCCCTGACATACTCCCAGATAATACAGGTCTGTCAGATACGTATCGTTATATTTAACCAAAGCCGCCTCGCCATCTTCGGAGTAGTCTGCAATATTTTGAATATACTGTGCCGCTTTCTTTGCAATGTCTAAATATTCTTCCTGATGCGTCTGCTCATATACGCTTGCCAAAATATAACCACAGCCTGCAGCACCATATTCAAATCCCGGAAAATAGCCACCCGCTTTGCCAATTGTCGGAAAAGTCTCTGTATCCATTACGTACCAGCGGTATCCACCCTGCGGCGCATCTTCCTTGCGGTCTGCAATATATTTTGCCGCTTTTGCCGCGGCATCCAGATATTTATCACCGCCGAACGTATTATAAATGTCGAGCAGAAATAGGATCAAACCACCTTCGCCTAATATGCCGTAAAACCCATACCAAGTAAGTGCTCCCTGCTCGTCTTTTGCTGCCTCGATCGCATCATCGGCAACTGTCAGCGCAAACTGCTTATAACGTTCCTGTCCTGTAATTCTATAGAGTTCCTTTGCAACATAGGCACCTCCCGCCGGACCATTCAAATAACCGATGTAGACCCCCTGCAAAATGGTACTTCCGTCGCAAAATCCTCCTTGCCACGATATTTACGGATCACATAACGGATACCCGCCTCCGCCTTGCGTAAGTATTTCTCTTGCTCTGTCGCGACATAATATTTCAAATATAATAATGCAATTCCTGCTGCGCCCGCATACAAACTCGCGTCATCTAAAAGTAAGGCATCCTTTTCCACTTGTTTGCCCGGCATGACATCCCAGCTCTCCACATCACCATCTCTACGCCGTATATTGTTCAATCAATTGACCGATTCTGCTGCCGTCTGGAGAAGTCTCTGCCGATCTAACGGTGCAAATGCCTTGATCCAGTTTCTTTTTACTCATAAGCGCTGCTCCTTTCTCCTACTATCTCTATAGGAATTATCTATATTCGAATCATACTACTCTTTTCGATCTTTGCATAATCTCAAAAAATATAACGTGTTATAGTTTTTTCTATAACACGTTATATTTACGCAACATTATTATATTTATGCGATACTGTTATACTTACGCGGTACTCGTTATACTTACGCAGCATTATTATATTTACGCAGCATTATTATATTTACGCAGCATTATTATACTTACGCAGTACTGTTATGCTTATGCGGCATTATTATACTTATGCGGTACTTGTTATACTTACTCGCCTTTATTATATTTACGCCAATACCTTATCCTTGTATTTGCTTAACTCTTCAAGGAATTTATTACCCATTTCACTCATAACTGACGCTTTGCGCGCGATATAGCCAATGGTCATTTTCTCGTCTGTCTCTAATTTAACTGCACAAAACGCAGAACCGTTCAGTTCCTCACAAATAATGCCGGAACATAATGTATAACCATTGATCCCAACCATCAGATTAAGCATGGTCGCTCTATCATTAGCACGCACCAACTGCTTGTAAGCATAGGTGCTCAGTACTTCTTCCGCATAATAAAACGAATTACTTTCTCCTTGTGCAAAGGCAAGACACGGATAATCATTCAGCTCTTCCATAGTGACGCTTGACTTGCCCGCAAGCGGATTATTTTTACTCATGTAGGCATAAATCCCACATTCAAACAACGGTGTAAATACCAGCCCGGACTCCCGAAAAATCTTCTGCAACACCGCCTGATTATAAGCATTCAAATAGAGCACACCTATTTCACTGATCTGATTTTTGACGTTTTCAATGACTTCATGCGTCTTCGTCTCATGGATCTCAAACTCATACTCTTCCATGCCATACTGATCGATCACTGATACAAACGCATTCACCGCAAACGTGTAATGCTGCATAGAGACATGAAAAGTACGCTTGATATTTTTGTGCGATATATATTTAGCATCCAAAATGTCATATTGCTCGATCACTGACTTTGCATAGCCCAAAAACTCACGTCCCTTGACAGTAAGAGATATGCCGCTCTTTGTTCGCGCGAAAATTTCGAATCCAACTTCCTGTTCTAACGACTTCAAAGATGCAGTCAGGCTCGGCTGCGAAATGAACAGTTTTTTGGCAGCTTCATTGATCGAACTGTCTTTGGACAATTCCACAATATACTTTAATTGATTCAAGGTCATCGTTCTAGTTTCCTTTTTTATTATGTCCCATTTTTAGGACAATTTGCTCCTATACGGAAAGATCAAATTTCTGTCCAACAGACTGGGTGGCCTCTTCTTTCACCGTATTCCAGTCAACCTTCTGTAATTTATCTAATAGCTCCTCGTAGGATGATGCCTGGACTTTTGTCTTTTTCTTCACGGTCTCTTTCTGATCGGCAGCTTTTTCCTTTTTGGCGGCTTTCTTCTTCTCTTCTGCTTTGGCATCCTTTACATCTTCTATGCGCTCTTTCTGCTTTGCTGTAGACTTCTCCAGTTCCGCAAAGTATGACACTGTACCATCATCATGAAAAGCAATGCCTACTTTCACAATGTCGTCATAAGATGCGCCGTTCTGACCATCTTCTGTCTCTTTGTTGGCAAGCTGTTCTTTAAGCTGCTTGAATTTCTCAAGTGCATCATTGATCATGTCGAGCCTTTCCTGCTTGTAGCTCTCATCGTTTGCCATCTTTTCCAGTTCATCGCCGGTAAACAACGCCGAAAAATCTTTAGTCCCTGCAGACATGATCGACTGTGCTTCCTCATCACTGCTAAAATCTGCCACAAAAAAATCCATATTGGTATATTTATCTTTCAGCTCGTCTAACAACGCTTTCGCTTTAGTCGAAAGATTATCATATGTATTCGTCTTATCTGCCGCTGTACTGCTGCTTTTTTTTGCAGGGGCTGCATTATTCTCTGCCTTTGCTGCTTTCTTATTCTGCATTGTCTTTGCCACATCATAATACTGTGCTGCTGCACCACTATTTGTCACTACCTGATTCATACATTACCTCCATTTACTGTATGTCACTCTGAGTCATCTGCGCCAACGTCTCACATCTTGCACGGCATCACAATGTCCAATCGCATTATGTAATATTTCGGCTATTTAATATATCGGATAAGATTTGCTATTTCCTTACGCAATTTTCATTTGTTCCGTCTAAACGTCAAAGACGACTGAAGAAGCGGAACAGATGCACCTAACAAAGAGCTATTTGATCCTGCGCAATGATCTTTCCATTCTGCCACAACATGATACAATCCTATAATTAAACGATATAATCGTTGTACGCACTTCACAACCTATGGTATGATAAAGTTGCTGTTTTTGCATAGATGCTTTTGTGAACATGAGTTTGTATACACAGCAAATAAGCTATTATATGTGAATATGAGCATGTATACGCAGCAGATAAACTATTCTAAAGAAATGGAGAAGAAGTATGAAATTAGCAATTTTAATCCTTTACTTTGCAGTCTTGATCGGTATCGGGCTGTATTGCAGAAAACACACTACTGATGTCAATGGTTTTGTATTAGGTGGTCGCTCAGTTGGTCCCTGGCTGACTGCTTTTGCCTATGGAACCTCATATTTTTCTGCCGTTGTCTTTGTCGGCTATGCCGGACAATTTGGTTGGAAATATGGTATTGCAGCGACTTGGCCGGTATTGGAAATGCACTGATCGGCTCGCTGTTAGCATGGGTTGTCCTAGGTCGACGCACCCGAATAATGACACAGCACTTAGACTCGGCAACAATGCCACAGTTTTTGGAGAACGTTTTAACAGCCCGCGCCCTAAAGGTCGCTGCTTCCGTCATTATTTTTATTTTCCTGATCCCTTATACAGCATCTCTTTATAATGGATTATCACGTTTGTTTGGTATGGCTTTTGATATTGACTATTCCGTATGTATCATCATTATGGCTGTACTTACCGCAATTTATGTTATTGCAGGCGGATATATGGCAACGGCGATCAATGATTACATTCAAGGTATCATAATGTTGGTCGGCATTGTTGCGGTCATCGCTGCGGTATTGATGAGCAAGGGCGGATTTATGGCTTCCTTGAATGGTCTGGCTCAGATAAGCGATCCGGAAGTTTCCAAAGCACCCGGCATTTTCGCCTCTTTCTTTTGGCCCTGATCCACTTGGTCTTTTGTTTGTGGTTATTTTGACATCGCTCGGTACCTGGGGCTGCCACAGATGGTACAAAATTTTATGCCATCAAAGATGAGTCCTCGATCAAGACAGGCACTATTATTTCGACAATCTTTGCCATGATCGTTGCCGGTGGAAGTTATTTTCTCGGTGGATTTGGCCGTCTGTTCTCGGATCAGATCGACGTGGATGCAAATGGCTTTGACTCTATTATCCCAACCATGTTATCCGGGCTGCCATCCGTGCTGATCGCCTTAGTCGTGATCTTAGTGTTGTCTGCTTCGATGTCAACATTATCTTCGCTCGTTATTGCGTCCAGCTCTACGTTGACGATTGATTTTATCAAAGATAATTTTGTGAAAAACATGAGCGAAAAGAAACAGGTATTACTGATCCGCGTTTTGATCGTGGTATTTATCGCAATATCTTCAGTCTTAGCTTTGATCCAGTATAAGAGCTCCGTAACATTCATTGCGCAGTTGATGGGCGTGTCTTGGGGTGCTCTTGCCGGTTCTTTCTTAGCACCATTTATGTACTCTCTGTACGTAAAATGGGTCACCAAAGCGTCCTGTTTTGTCTGCTTTATTTTTAGCTCCGTATTGATGATCGCTAATATTTTCTGCAGAGAATCTTTCCCTGTAATTATGCAGTCACCGATCAACTGTGGTGCTATCGCGATGTTTGGCCGGACTTGTGATCGTGCCGGTTGTCAGTCTGTTTACTCCGAAACCGGATAAAGCAATGGTAGACAGCACGTTTGCTTGTTATGACAAGGAGAATACAGTATCCCAAAAACTGCGTTAGGTAAATAATGGTACTGGGATATTAATGGATGAATAATAAAGTTGACGGCTACGGGAAATGCTATACTGGCAACTAGATACTTATTGATTTACCATAAAATTAATGGTTATGGAAAACGCTCTCAATAGCAGTTATTATATGACAGAAAGAAGGATTGTTATGATTATTGATTTTCATACACATATATTTCCAGAAAAAATCGCCAGTCGGGCTATTGCAAGTCTGGAACAAAAAGCAAAGATGCGTGCGCACGTAAGTGGTGTTGAGGCGTCACTCCGTGCATCCATGGATAAAAGCGGTGTTGACCTGTCTATTATTCTTCCTGTGGTTACGAATCCGCATCAATTCGAAACGGTGAATCGTGTCGCAGTGGAAAACAACGAACACACCAAGGAAACCGGACTGTTATCGTTCGGCGGCATTCATCCGGATAATGACAATTACCGGGAAATCATTCAATTTCTTGCAGACCATGGCTGTAAGGGGATCAAGATCCATCCGGTGTATCAAGGTGTGGCGATTGATGATATCCGATTTTTGCGCATCATTGACTGTGCGGAAGAATACGGTTTGGTCACCATTACACATGCCGGATACGACATTGGTTTTCCGGGAGAAGAACAATCCCTTCCTGTACACATATGCAATATGCTGGATGAAATCAAACCGTCCCGCATGGTTCTGGCACATATGGGCGGCTGGGGATGTTGGGATCAGGTTATGGATCGCATCATTGGACGAGATGTATATTTAGATACTGCTTTTTCAACGACTTCAGCACCCCGTGAGGGCGCGCCATTGTCCACGGATCTGTTCACGGTAATGATCCAAAACATGGTGCTGACCGCATTGTCATGGGCAGCGATAGTCCTTGGAGCGATCAGCTAGACTCTATCAATGCTATAAAAAATTGCAATATTCCAGAAGAAAGCATAGCAAAAATTCTTGGAGATAATGCAAAGAAATTATTGCAGTTATAGCTGCTATCTGCATTTTAAAAACAATGTGAGAATATAAGTAACAGGGCATATCAACTGTGATATGCCCTTGCTTTTATGCGTGTTTGTATTTGGTAGTTTTCTAAACATTATAACGACGTATGTTATTTGTTTTATGCTTAGTTTCCTAAGCATTGTTACAGCGTATGCTGGTTATTTTATGCTTGATTTTCCTGTGCTACCAAGCGATCCGCGCCATACATTTTACGTAGTTTTGGTTTCTCAATCTTCCCGGTTGCATTTCGCGGAATCTCACTAAAGATAATTTCCTTTGGTCGCTTATATCGCGGCAATTCCATACAGAATTCTTCGATTTCCTCCTCTGTGCAGCTCATACCATCCTTTACTTCGATGATCGCTGCAGTCTTCTCCCCTAATCGACGATCCGGAAGACCGATCACCGCTACATCCTTGATCTTATCGTGTCTGCGCATGAAATCCTCAATCTGTACCGGATAAATATTCTCACCGCCACTAACGATAACATCTTTTTTACGGTCGACCAAGAAATAAAAACCATCCTCGTCCTGCATTGCCATGTCTCCGGTATACAACCAGCCATCTTTTAAGGTTTCTGCAGTTGCTTTCTCATTGTGATAATAACAGGTCATGACACCCGGACCCTTTACACATAGTTCTCCGACTTCTCCCTGCTTCACTTCTATGCCCTGCTCATCAACAATTTTGCACTGCCATCGATATCCCGGCACACCGATTGCACCGACTTTATGTATATTTTCAACACCAAGATGCACACAACCCGGTCCTGTCGACTCGGACAAACCGTAATTGGTATCATATGCATGATTCGGAAAATATTCTTCCAACGTTTGATCAAAGAAGGCGGCACCGGCTGAGCGCCAATATGCATCAAGCGCCACTGCGATAACTCATAATCTTCCAGCAGTTCAGATCTCCACGATCCAACGCATCCAAGATATCCTGAGCCCATGGCACTAACAGCCAGACAATCGTACACTTTTCGCTAGAAACGGCAGATAAGATCGTATCCGGCTTCGTTCCTTTTAATAACACCGCCTTGCTGCCTGCAACCAAACTTGCCCATCCAATGGAACTTGGCTCCGGTATGATATAATGGCGGAATACACAAAAATACGTCATCTCTGCCTGTACTATGATGTTTTTGTTCCATTTCAGCGCCTGCGTCAAGCTCTGATGTTTGTGTAAGATCGCCCTTGGAAAACCTGTTGTTCCCGAAGAAAAGTAGGTTGCTCCATAATCATCTTCTGTCAGCGGGATATCAGGTGTTTTACTGGAACAATCCGCAACAAGTTCATGATAACTCTCTGCAAAGTCCGGACAGCCGTCCCCAACATAGATCAATAGTCTTCCTTTGCTCAGTTTTTCTGCATTTGCCTCGATCCGTCCGATAAACGCAGCCCGAATACGATCATATCCACTTCGGCAAGCTCTGCACAATATAAGATCTCCTCTGCATCATAACGAAAGTTAAACGGCACTGCTATTGCTCCTGATTTGAGCACTCCAAAATAAATAGGCAGCCATTCCAAGCAATTATACATCAGGATTGCTACTTTATCGCCTTTTTTTATTCCTCGACTAAGCAGCAGGTTTGCAAAACGGTTTGCCTTTTCGTTAAATACCCCCCAAGTAATTTCACGTCGATACGGTTCGAAACGAGATGGCTGGATCAATTCATACTCTTTCCAACTCGTTCTCCTTGTATCTTTTTCATCCGGATTCAATTCCACCAACGCAACTTCATTCGGATATAGTTTTGCATTTCTTTCCAAAAAATCTGTAACAGGCATCCTTTTTTCCTATCCTTTCTCCGTACTTTTAAATATAGCATTCTCCTATCACTGAAAGAAAAACCGGCACTATCACGTGCCGGTTTAGATTCCGTGGTAGTCGCCCGCAGCCATCCACTGCATCGGGTGACTTCTCTGCTATATTGTGTTAAATTTTCGAATATCCATAACTGTTTACGATAGCATCCAGTTTACGTTTCTCTTTGCAGTATGGGCATTCACTTGGCAGATAATTCTTGTAACTACCAACATCATCTACATGGTAGATTGAATGAACCGGAATACCTTCAACCTCATCTACAGCCGTAAAGATCGCCGATACCCCCTGCACATTACCGCCATAATATCGAATTGCCTGTATGCTCTGCTCAACTGTCTGTCCGGTAGTCGCACTTGCTAACAGTAGTACGACATGCTTGTTGGTAAGCATAGCTTCAACATTATCGCGAAATATGATCTGTCCACTTGTATTGATCTCGGGAGTAACAATATTCACACATTCATGTGTATTCATGGACATAATCCCTGCGTCTGTAAGCTCTTCTGCCAAATATGCTCCTATAACTTCACAGCCATCCATGCACACGATGGTATCTACCGCTTTCGTATGTTTATATTCCCGCACAAATTCTTTCGCTACCAGCTGCGCTTCTGTGTGGCGACACTTTATCGGTGTGATATCAAGGTAATAGTTGATATGTGAGTGATTGGTTGCAAAGTGACCAGGATATGCCTTCAACTCGATCTTTCGATTTGCTTTTGCCGGTATTTTAACCTGTCTGTCCAACATGCTCATAGTCCTAACCTCCTTTATGTAGTTAATATTCATATGAGTATTGCCAGACGAAATATCCTTTTCCTCTGGCAATACCTTACGTTCTAATTATATGATTATTCCGGTAACTCTACCGTAACTTTCTCCAAGTGCCACAACTCTGTTGCATACTCTTCAATCGTACGGTCGGAAGAGAATTTACCACTTAGCTGTATTGAGAAGCGCAGACTTAGCCCATGCATCTTCATTTCTGTAAGCTGCCTCTACACGCTGCTGTGCCTCCGCATAGGAACGGAAATCCTTCAAAATAAAGTACATATCCGGACGTCCGCCGTTGCCATCGAGCAAAGAATTGTAAATATCACGGAACTCTTCCGGATTACCCGGTGCATACGTACCATCAACTAACTGTGTCAGCACGGCACGGATGTCTGAATCCATGTTGTAGATTTCTCTTGGATTGTACTCATTGTTGTGCTCATATGCAATAACCTCGTCTGAGGACAGACCAAAGATAAATGCATTTTCCTCACCGACTTCCTCGACAATCTCTACGTTCGCTCCATCCATAGTTCCCAGTGTCAATGCACCATTTAACATAAACTTCATATTACCGGTACCTGATGCCTCTTTACTGGCAGTGGAAATCTGTTCAGATACATCTGCGGCTGCGAAAATGATCTCTGCATTCGATACACGATAATTTTCGATAAATACCACTTTGATCTTATCATGAATACTCTTATCATTATTTACCACATCCGCAACACTATTGATCAATTTAATGATCTGTTTTGCGACATGATAACCTGCAGACGCCTTAGCACCAAAGATAAATGTACGTGGGTAGAAATCCTTATCCGGATTTTTCTTTAACTCATTGTACAGATACATTACATGCAAAATATTTAATAACTGTCTCTTTATACTCATGCAGTCTCTTAACCTGTACATCAAAAATCGAACGTGGATTAACCTCAACTCCATTATGTTTCTTGATATACTCTGCAAGACGTACCTTATTCTGATACTTAATGTTCATGAATTCCTTACGGCTTAATTCATCCTCTGCATATACGGCAAGATTATTAATATGAGACAGATCTGTGATCCACTCATCACCGATCTTCTTCGTAACCCAATCAGCCAGCAACTGGATTTCCATGAAGAAGGAAACGACGCTGTGTAATTCCATTGGTCTTATTGTTAAATTTCTCAGGCATCATAAGATAGAAGTCTTTTAATTCCTGATTTTTTAAGATTTCTGTATGTAATCTGGCAACACCATTAACAGAGAAACTTCCTACAATTGCCAAGTGTGCCATCTTAACCTGTCCATCATAAATGATAGCCATGCGTTCTACTTTACCATAGTCTCCCGGATATGCAGACTGGATTTCTAAAATAAAACGACGGTTGATCTCTTCAACGATCTGATAAATTCTAGGGAGAAGACGTGAGAACAGCTCTAACGGCCATTTTTCAAGTGCTTCTGACATAATTGTATGGTTTGTATATGCGCAGGTCTTCTTAGTGATTGCCCATGCCTCATCCCATTCCAAACTATACTGGTCCATCAATATGCGCATCAACTCTGCTACCGTAACAGTCGGATGTGTGTCGTTCAATTGAAAACATACTTTTTCATGAATCTTACGAATGTCATCATGGTTTTCCATATATTTTGCAACTGCAAGCTGTACACTTGCGGATACAAAGAAATACTGCTGCTTTAAGCGAAGCTCTTTACCTGCCATATGATTGTCATTTGGATAAAGCACCTCACAAATCGTACGTGCAAGATTCTCCTGCTCAACAGCTTTCTGATAATCTCCTTTGTCAAAAGAACTCAAGTTGAATGTATCAATTGCCTCTGCATCCCATATACGCAGCGTATTAACCACATTATTCTGATAACCAACGATTGGCATATCATATGGTACGGCACGAACACTCTGATAATTTTCCTGAACAAACTTGTCCTTACCATTCTCATCCTTGCGGATCGCTACATATCCACCAAACTTAACTTCTACCGCATATTCCGGACGTTTGATCTCAAACGGGTTGCCATCTTTCAACCAATCATCCGGCTTCTCAACCTGATAGCCATTCTCAATCGCCTGCTTGAACATTCCATATTTGTAACGAATTCCACAACCGTATGCAGAATATCCTAATGTTGATAATGAATCTAAGAAACAAGCGGCTAAACGTCCCAAACCACCATTACCTAAAGCTGCGTCCGGCTCCTGATCCTCGATAACATCCAAATCTAATCCCAGCTCTTCTACAGCTTCCTTAATTTCTTTATTTCCCTTCAGATTAATGATTATATTGCCAAGAGCACGTCCCATCAAAAATTCCATAGACAAATAGTATACTGTCTTGACATCCTTCTCTTCGTATGTCTTGTGCGTTGCCATCCACTGGTCAACAATAAAATCTTTTACCGCATATGAAACCGCCTGAAACAACTGTTGCTGGTCAGCTTCCTTGATTGTCTTACGAAATAAAAAACCTTTACGTAATCCTCAACTTCTTTTTGAATTCTTCTTTGTTGATTTCCTTCATTCTCCTAGGACCTCCTAAAATTGCCGACGCCAAAAGAACTCTCGTCCTCCCGACACATTATACTCTGCACGCTTATTATATACTATTGTAGTGCAAAATCAAATTGAATATATATTCTGACCCCCCGCATAAAATATCAATAACAACGAGTAGGAGCAATTGTTTATGCGACACTTCTATCGTATGATGACTGTGATCATTTTAACCTGTATTATGCTTTGCGGATGTTCTAAGGAGAACCCTCCCGACAAGATTGCAGATGCAGACTTCACGGTAATAACAGGTTCCGACATTCCAGAAGAGCTGCAAAGCCTTATCAACGAGCGCAAAAGAATCCGTTTTCACTTACTTTCACCGATCAATCTTACCTTTATGTTGTCAGAGGCTATGGCAAGCAGTCTTGTGGCGGCTATAAGATCACGGTAAATGATTTTTGCAAGCGAGAGGATGGACTGTATTTTGATACCGAATTATTCGGTCCCAAAAGCGACAACCCTGATGAGCGCAGTTCCTATCCTTATATTGTTATCAAAACAGAATATGTCGACCTGCCGGTCAGTTTTTCAAAATAGTTAACATCGTCAACAGATGTCGTATGTTATATCAGAAAACGAAATGAGATCTCCGGGATTACATGTTGTTCTGACATGTGGCATAAGTTGCTCTCCGTTTAAGAAGGTTCCGTTTGCAGAGTCACAGTCTTCAATCTGTATTTGATCGTCATCAATATACAAGACTGCATGCTCTCTGCTAATATAATCTATCGGAATGCAAACATCCTCTGTCTGTAGACGTCCTATGTGCACCTCCGATTTTAACAGCGATATAACAGCAGGCACACATATACTCTGCAGGGTCTGTTGTGGTAAAGCCCGCTTTCCGTGAAGGGATAGCTGCAATTTACTATCAGTTTTCGGCTGCAAGGTTCGAGACACATCTTTTGGCTGTTTTGTCTGTTCCTGCGATACGCTCTGCTGTCGTATTATATGCTCTGCCAATTCTGCCATGGTGCATCTCCGTTCACAAACCATATCATACAAGCCATAAAAAGAGGCTCGTGGCAGTTCTGTTTGAGTGCAATATCCGTTTCATTAAAAATTCCATGACGGCTCGCACTCCCTCTGCGATCTCCACATCATGATCCGGATGGTAACAGAGCCATATTCTGCTGTTGTCCCGACTTAAAAATACCATTTGTTCATTTAATACAAACTGTTCTGCCGATAAAAAATACTGCTCTGCCCCCTGTACTGTCTGCAGCAATGAAAGCAGGATCTTCAACGCCTTGTCCACAGATAAGCCGGCTTCTGCATACATCGATTCCAGCGTTTGCATTTTATTTACTTCATAGTAGACATGCAGCCTTTCATCAATGTACTGCTGGCTTATGGGCAGAACACCCCGAATCTGGTTGTACTGCATCATCTTGAATCCGATATCTCCTGACCATCGCAGTGCAGTTTCTTCGTCTGCTGCAATGGTAACATACTTTCCGGTACCCTGTTCAATCTCTATCATCAGATTCTCCTTTCCGGCGAAATCGTACTATGTCCGATGGCTGATGTTCATCCCATTCCAAACAATACACGGAATTTTGACTATCAGCAAAAAAGATTGCTGTAAGATCATTCTGCCATACAGATTCCAGCTTTGCCTGCCCTCGCCACACCGTCCTTTTGTGGGAAATTGCTGTTTCCGTCACATTCCCCATCCAGAGATTTTGCTGCAAAGTGCGCTTCCACTCCTCGTTAGTTGGCAATTCCTCTCCAGTATCACTGTATTGTATCAATCCGTTCTGTATATTTGCCTGCAGAACACACTGATCATGCACCCAAAATAATGCGTATAATAATACAAATACGACACCTAATACTATCGGGATGACAAATGCCGCTTCAACTGTATAACTTCCTTTCCACCTCATTGCAACACCTCTGCAAACAACACCACTCCTACCCCTACCAGCAAATAGGGTGCCAATGGGATCTCCAGATCTTTATCAACCCGGCAAACCATATACAAAATGCAGGCTGTAATAAAAACCATACTAAATGTCACCAACAGAACAAGCATATTTTGCCGCATCCCAAGTGCCAACTGTATCATGCCGATCATAATCGCATCACCTGTGCCAATTTTGTCTCTGCTTACAATGCATAGCAGTTCAAGGAACGTACATAATACTGCTGCTCCCACAATTCGAATCGGCGTAAGGCATCCCATAACGCCCAATGTCACAGCGATATACAATGTCGTGACCGCCACGACAATGGCAGGTATCCTTCGATAACGCAGATCATATACGCTGCATACGCCTAATGTCATTAACAAACTACTGTTTACAAATACCATCTACTCCCTCCCACATTTACTGCACGCGGGCAAATCCCCCACCTGCGATTTCTTTAATTTACGGATAGAACGACGCAGTCCCGCACAATCTTTCTCCTTATGATATCTATCACCATACGGCGTAATATACCATTGCATCTGTGCTGTTAGCTGCTGCCCATCCGCACACAACTCACATGCTTTTTGCACTTGCCGCCCGAACGATTACGTTCCTTTTCCACTAATTTTCCTGTTACCTGACGGATCCCAAGCTTTAGATATGTACAATCCAATCTAAGATGGTACACTGTCCCATTTCGGGCAAGATAGACGCAGCTATCCGCTGCTCGGTCTGTACTGATCATAGAATGTCCACTATAATTGTGAAGCGGCATTCTTTGATACAGCGTTATTTGAAACCACTCACCGATCATCGGCACACTTTTTCGCCATATACACTCACAAGTTCCGCTATCCCCCGATATTTTCCAGTTTACCAGCCATTTATCGCCCTTATCCGTTTGAAGTATTGGTGTTCTAATGCCCAAACTTTCATATCGCTCTGCCACCGTTACCAATTGTTCCTGAATCTGCCTCTGCTCCTGCAAAATCTGAAACAGATACAAAAAGCTGCAAAACACTAAGAAAAATAGGAACAACAAATGTTGCTTCAACCGTCAATGCCCCACGGCACATGGTCAATCTGCTGTAATAATCCATGTTAGGATCTTGTTTGTTCTGATGCACCCAAATTACCACCTGCCTTTCCCAACAGATTTGCAAAAGTCGAGCAGGACATCCTCTGACATTAGGTTATGCAAAAAGAGAGTCTGACCTATGATAAAGATTTTAATTTAGATTGTAAGCGCAGAAATGCCAGAGAACATCCTGCTCGACTTTTTTTGCTGTAACAAACAGCACTTCTATTAATATTGATACATCACCTCTAACTGTCGCTGTTCCTGCACAACGCCCAATTGGGACATACTCCAGAACAAAGACTGCCGATATACCACTTTCACTTTTGCCAGATCAATACATTGATCGATACAAAAGTCTGGTTGTATCGCTCGCGAAGATCCGTCTCGATCAATGATATTGCTCGTTCCCGCATACTTTTCTCCGCAGTTAAAGCCATAAGCATCCCTAAATACTGCATATATGACATCGCCTTTCCCGTTATGACACCACCGCCTTTCTTGTATATTTCTGCTTTTTTTCGCAAAAAGCTCTTTGAAACCATACATATTTCCGAATAACGCATTTGAAAAGATGCGTGCTGTTTGAATAATGGCACCTTATAACCACATAATAATGCAGTTATATCAATCAAGCTCTCCTCGACTGCCAAAATCAATAAAATAGTCTGGTTGATTGCTTGTATGACCGGCGGAAGACCTGTTGCCCCCGCAATTACAGTCGCAGTGGCAAGACTTTCTGCTTTCAACTGCTCATCCGTATTCACGTACGCATAATTGATCATTGTACGTAAAAGTAACATGCGATTTACAATGCCAAGCATACAGTCCTTTTCGTTTTCTTTCCTTCGATCAGATATTCTAACCCGCATCTGGTCGACCGATTGCGATCCGTTGTATAGCAAGAAAACACACAAAAAGCATAACGCATAAGTAATAGTTTTTTGTCCTGTTGGTGTTAAATTGCCCTGCAGATCAAAAACTTTCTTTTGTACTCAAAAGTTCTTTTAACAGACCCGCCGCTTGTCCGATACTCTTGGCTTGCTGATCCTCCCCCGACAACTTCTCCGTGTCACACACCAACTGTAGGATGCCGTCTCTCATCAAGTCACAAAAACTTTCTAGCGGATCACCATTTGCATGATCCTGCGTTGCCATACCGCCATCCCCATCCATGACATTCCCAGAGGATTCCGTTTTTCTAACCGATTGCTTATTTGCTTCCGCAAACTGTCCCCCTTCCCCATCAAACCTCCTATTTTCCCCGGCAAACTGACTGTCTGCCTTATCAGACTGTTTTTTCTTTTAGGCGATGTTTTTTCCGGATCATCCATCTCCCTTTCTCATACTTTTCGGTCTGCTCCAGTGATTTTGACCACGCCGTGGTACCCTCTCGAAAAAGATCACGCAAACTATCTACTCCCACCTTTGAGTTTGTGGAATCGTCCTTTTTGTAAATAACCGATCCAAAACATCTTCTACCGTTTCACTTGCTAAATACAACTTAATCTGACGATACAACTCCTCGCGGTCTGCCACACTCTTTATATCCGCAATTGTGCAGGAAATGTCATGGATGCGATATAAGTCAATATTTGCGGAAGACGCTGCCTTATCCTGCTGTCCCAAAGCTGTCTGCAACTGCCTTTCGATATTTCGCGACAATTCATCCTGATTCTTCTGACTATATCCTCCATAGCCAAACAACCCATAATCTTCATACAATTCTCGATTGTATTCTCCAAACACTGCATATAAAGCTCCTTTGCCGAAAGTCTGGCATAGCTTTCCCCTGTCAAAAAACGTACATTTTCAATTGTCACTAGAACCAATGACAAGATCATCCCAAACAGCAGCGTCATAAATACGGTAATTGCACCTTTCACAAAACACATCCCTCCTCCACTTTCGGTTCCCTGCAAAATACATCCACCTTCACCCTTTCGGGATTGCTTCAGAAAACTTCCTCTCACTTCCACACCTCAAACTTATGCTCTACTTCTTTTTGATCGATATTCCTGTATTGATCTTACTCGCACCGGAATTAATCTGTTGAAATGCGTTTGTCACAATCGCCGTAATCTGCTCTCTGAAAATAACAACCAGCATGATCAACACAACCAAAATCAATATGATCTCTACAACTCCGATTCCCGATTCGTCTTTCCAAAATTGTTTCCATCTGTTCTTCATATTCTTTCCTTTCTGCTACATGGAGCGAAATGCTGCATATAAAATCATCACAAACACAATCAGCAGCATTAACATCATAGGAAACAGCATTTTTGTTCCTGCCTTTTCTCCTGCCTCCTTAGCCTGTTCCTTGCGTTTTTGAAACGCATCCTGTGCTTCCTGTTCCAAAAGGCGCAACATATCTGCTGAACCTTTCCGAAGATTTTGTGTCAAAAGTGCACTGAATTTCATATAACAAAGAATGCCTGTCCGCTTTGCAAATAATTCATAGGCACGTTCTTCACCCATTCCATTCTGCATCTCACGTTCTGTCACACTCATCTCCTCATACAAATAACGTTTTGCTTGCTTTCTATCCAGACCCGATTGATAATCGTCTGTCATTTTGATCCATGCGCTCTTGATCGTCATGCCGGCCCCCACTAACAGAACAAACTGTTCCACCATTTCCGGGTAATCCTTACATAGTTCCTCATCCCGTTTACGGACATTTTGCTGCATCTGACTATTGTAAAGCAGCATTCCTGCAATCGCTGCCAAGATCATCCCCACCACGCATGGCACCAAATAAGAATCTGTTTTATCACGATAAGTAATCTCTCGTCCCTCCACCCTTGTCGGAAGAAGGATTCTTTTATCGCTTGCAGTATCCTCAAGCCGCTTATTAAATGCAGCCTCCCATTTTTGAAGCCACTGTTCAAACTTTGTCCGTTGTGGCGGCTGTATGGTTAATTCTAAAACGACACTCTCCTGCACATCTTCACAAGACAACTCTGCAGTGATTTCTGTTTTATACGGCTTAATAATCTCAGCCCATACAATCTCGCCATTATCTGTAATCAATCCTCCTTATCTAACTGCCACGCCACTTGCACCATTGTATCCGGAACTGTTTCTATCAGATTTAATGAAGATGTGATATTATCCGCCGAATTATTTTCACCAAGATATAACTTTTGCACCTTTTCTCTCGCGATCGCGAATTGCTCCTTGATCTCATGCTTTGTCAATTTACGTGCAGGAAGTTTAACCGTATAATCCTGCTTACCATCCTCTGTCTCAATCTGCATTTCAATGGTCTTATCCCTGCCACCAGCCTCAGAACGCTCCATCATATTTCCATGCCAAATCTCATGCTTTTTTGATGAAGATATAACAAACAATGCACATAACACTCCTGCAACCACCATTCCGGTCAATGCATACCTGGCACTCTTTCGAAGAAATATTACAAACAATTCCTCCGTTCCTTTACCAACATACAACTTAGATAACGATGTCAACTGTTTCTCGCAAAACCTTGAACGCAGCCACGATATGATAACTGAAAATGAATGTTCCAATTTGTTTGATCTTCCCTGATAATTCATATCTCAATACGACTGATGCGATCGATCCAATATGCTGCTGCCAGATAAACAAGTAAAAGAATTGCCATAACAGGGCGTCCTTCCCAACGATATAACGGATCTAAAAATCCTGGAGAGAACACCCAGAAATACAATATAATGGCTAACGGCATCAGTTTCATAATCTGTGCCTCCATTTGTTTTCCTGCGATCATCACCAATATTTCCCGTTTGACCTCCATTTTTCACTAATCCTATCTGCAGTCATTCTTGTAATCGCTATCAAATCTCCTCCTGTTCTCTTTGCAATATGTAAGACTTGCGCAAAACGCATAACGTCCTCCACCTGCGTCAATTGCCCAAACCGATAAAAACCTCTTCTATCGGTTGATTTAACTGCAATTCATATGACATCCTCTGCATCTGTGGCACCAAAACGGAATGTTCCCCGTAAAGCAATACCAGATCTTTTTGTGATTCTTCCAAAGCATTTTCCATAGAATAACCGGCCTGTAATGCGGCTGCGATTCCCTGTAATCCTTCACGAAACTCGATACTGACCTGGTTTTGCCAGCGTCTTTTGGCTCGTTTCTTCTCTGTGATCACGCCATAGATCGCAGTCGCCAAACTCACAAGTACACACAACCATAGACTTCGAAAGAAAAGTAAAACAATTCCAGCCCCTGTATGCCCCATATTCCAAAGCATTTGATGAGTTCGAAATATCTGCTGCGTCCTTTCACCGAATCACCCCTTTTGTCGAAATGTACTGTTGCATTCCCTCCATCAGATCTCCTGCCTATAAAAATATTACGATTTTCCATCATCTTCCTCTATCCACAAGGAACTTTCACACCTGCTAATTCTAATTTTGTGGTCTGACTTAATTTAGCGCCCGTCCACTGCAGATTTCCTACGACAGTTCCATCCTCTGCTTCCCCTCGTTCCTGAAATTGAAATATGTCCTGCAGAACAATATGCCCTTCCTGCATCCCTGCGACCTCGGCTATCGTTAAGACTTTCCGGCTGCGATCACGCAACCGCCCCAATTGCACCACAATATCAATTGCAGAAGCTATCTGGCTGCGTACTGCTTCAAGAGGAATGTCCATCCCCATAAGTACCAATGTCTCCAATCTGTTCAACATATCCTGTGGACTATTGGCATGCCCTGTAGACAAACTTCCATCGTGTCCGGTATTCATTGCTGTCAGCAACTCACACGCTGCTGCATCTCTCACCTCTCCCAAAATGATTCGATCCGGCCGCATGCGCAATGCTGATCGCAACAAATCCCGAATAGATACTGCATTCTTACCCTCCAAATTAGCCTCCCTGGCTTCCAGTCTGACTAAATTGGCAATTCCCTGTATCTGCAGCTCCGCAGAATCCTCTACGGTGATCAAACGTTCCGTCTCCGGAATGAAGCATGACAGTGCATTTAAGAAGGTAGTCTTTCCGCTGCCGGTACCTCCACTTATAAATATGTTGTATCCGGCTATAACAAGACTTTTTTAGGAATTCTGCCGCCTCTCGTGTTATCGAGCCAATCTCGATCAATGTTTGGATCGTGATCGGCTGATTCGGAAATTTACGAATTGTCAAAATAGGTCCATTGATCGCAACCGGAGGTAATACCACATTTACACGTGATCCATCCTCCAACCTGACATCCACAATCGGACTTGCTTCATTGACAACACGATTCATTCTGCTGACAATCTGTTGAATAACATCCTCTAATTTCGACTGACTGGAAAAACTATGTGGATAGCGGTATAGTCTTCCCGCCTTTTCGATAAAGATTGTCTGATAGCCATTCACCATGATCTCTGTGACATCATCTTGTTCCAGAATTTCCTGTAAAATATCCAATTTACGCAGTGAATTAAAAATCTCCTGTATCATTTCCTGTTTCTGAGTAACGGAAAAATACATTTCATGCCCCAGATCAAGCACCCGCTGCTGGATCATGTCCTTGATTTCTTCATCAGAAACAACACGTTCGCGATTCATGCATCGGATAATATCTTCCCTGATACACTCCTTGATCTTTGTCAGATCCTGCCGCGATTGACTGCCATATACTGCATCTTTGCCAGACACTCCTCCAATCCCTCCTTTTTAAGCAATGCCTCCCAGGATTTACACTTGCATTGCTGAGATCTCGTCGCAGGCTGCGGCACGAATAACTTATCCATGCATTTCAACAATTCCATCGAACCATCCCCGAAAAATCCAATATCAAAGACAACTTTTTCATACTCTGTATCTTCTGCCAATACGAGCAGCAGTCGTTCCAAGTCTTTCGCAGATAATTCATACAGATCCCTGTAATCCTCCACTGCAGCAATCCTTCTATTGTTCCAATGCGACGAATAAGCGACTGTAACTTGACCGCTGTTTTCTCCTGTCTTTGCCGCAGAAAAAAGATCAGGTCTGACATTCCTCTGCACATATTGGCATTCCATATGTCATTATTGCGCTCATCATCTGTCAGAACCTTTCCATCAAACACTTCAAAGTTCAGATAAAGACAACGGGTCTGTGCACTATACTTTTGAGCCAATTGTAGTGCCATCGATGTCACACCAGCTCCACCATACGGTGCAAATATCCGACAAACTCCGTCCCCTTCATCTGCTTTTTGGGAAGGGGAACCTTAAGTTCCTCATCGTCAGCCACGATCGCCAGCACCTCCTGCAACATACTTTCCGCAGATTGATACTTAAACAACACGGCCTGTCCATTGTCTTCTCTGACACATTGTCCATCGGACAGCAATATTAAGCGGTGAATACCATGGTTGATCCCGCGAAACAGTTCCCAGTCCCGCCTCCGGTAATCAACAGCTCCGTTCCCTGTCCTATCAAAAAATTTGCGCAGGCTCTCTTCACTTGTAAACAACCGAACATCAAACAGATTCTTCTGATGCTGACAAAAAATAGTCAGCCAAACGTCTCGTATAACCTTCCTCATCATACATTGCTACAACGATCTTCTTCACCTACACACCTCCCATTTACAACTTGACAGTAAGATTACAGTTCCCATTCGTATCTTCACCGTCTCCGTCCCTATTCGCTATCCCAAGCTTTCCGACTGCAGGTACTCCCAACATGCCTTTGCACTCCTGCAGACATCAGCTTAGTGAAGCGTGCCGCAACTATAGCACCCCCACTTCCGGCCCTGTCAACCGGTACAATTTTTGTGCAAATATGCCAAATCTATATCTAGACTATTAGTAAAAATCCAACGAAAACAGTATAAAAGGAACACCCTGCCAACCCGAAAAATGCCGAAATTGTCAGGCTGATTTCGTTAATATTGACGATAAGATTTTCGTTCAGATAACACATGAAAAAATTGCAGACATATAGAACAATAAGGCCTGACAGACATCGGAGCAACACTTCCGAAAGGTACTGCATCCAGGACAAAGCCCCATACCCAATTACCTTGACCACCAAAAACGCAATTACCACAATCAACATGGCAAACATAGCAATCTACCCCTTTCTTTCTGTCATTTTTTTCAGATAACACTATATATTTATTCGTTTTATTCTTTTTTAGGACAGGAATAAATTAACAGTATTTGGTCTATACTATTACAAAAGATGGAGGTAGAAAGGATGAATGTAGCCATGAGATTATTGGAAAAGAAAAAAAGGAACTTCCCAAAAGAAAAGTTCCTTAAAAATCATTATTAGAAGCACAAAAAAATCTGACAGATGCGTATGCCGGGCTGGATTCTGTGCAGGAGCCTGACTTGATCGACAGTTACATCTATCAATTGAACGCTGCCTATCTGCGTTACCGCGTACTTTTGCGCGATGTAAAAGCACTTACTTCGGACGAAGTGCATCAAACACCCCATATAGATTCAGAAATCCATATCCCCACATTCGATTTGGAAACTCGCGCCCTGTCCGATCTGTCCCCCGGATCAAATACTTTTTAATAGTTGTCGTATCCATAGACAAGTCGTTGCGTTTCACAATACCCCATTCTGCCAGTAGGGCTACTGTGCCCGCCGTCAAAGCTGCAGCAATGCTGGAACCATTTCGCATACCATAACGTGCCTCTTCCGCTCGCTGTCTCTGCGTATCTGCCGGCGTCATTCCGGTAAATGCAATTGGTCCTAAAACTTGAATGCCCGGTGCCGCCACGTCCGGCTTGATGTAATCATCACGACTGAAACCACGGCTGGAATCAACTGCAATGCCACGCGTTGTTGAATCATAATAAGCCACTGTAATAACTCCAAGATTATTCGCCGGATCACAGATTGTCGTATTGGGATCTGAACGCAAAAATCGTGTATCTCCCGGAAGTAATTCGTACATCGGCAGCCATATATGAAATCTGCCCGGCATATTTTGTTCATTAAAAACACGAATTTTCCAAACACCTTCCTGCGGCTGCAAAAAACGCAGCAAAATACATTCGTCCCCGTTTTCCTGATCGATCAAAAGATTCTGAATTTCCACGACTGTATTTTCAAATAGGAAAGAAATCACTCGCTTTTTCTGCCTGTCTCGGCACCGTTTTTCCACTATATTCGCCGCTTGGTGAGATCAAACCTATCGAAAATACCTGCGTTGCATCGCTCCACAGCTCCATCACAAATCCGTCTCTTCCCTCGGCAACCTCTAACTCAACCTCTTCGCTGCCTCCCTGCAAAATAACGCCACTTTCATAGTGTCTCGCTGTGTTCGCCTCATTCCCTGCTGCCGTTACCACAAAAAGTCCCGCGATAATCCCCATAATCCCGCAGTAATTCTCCAATCACACCGCCACGGACATGACCTCCCAAATTCGTACCAACACCAAGGCACAACACAAGAGGCATTCGCATTTGCACTGCTTTCTGCCAGAGGTAACAAACGCCCAAAATCAAATCTCCTTCACTAAAACAAGTAATTTCCGAGGATATCTGATAATAATCTCTTAAATTTTGTTTTGCCTGCTTACATTTCACAACACAGATTGCTGCAGAAGGTGCCACTCCTGAAAATTGCCCATCTTCCGTCTCTCGTTTCCACAGGCAACTCCATACATAATATCCAGCATGAATTCTTCAATGATCGCACGCAGTGCACGGGCTCCGGTATCCTTCTTCATTGCCTTTCTGCGATCGCATGAAGTGCACCATCATCGAATTTCAGATTGACCTCATCCAGTGCCAGAAGCTTCTGATACTGCTTGAGGATCGCATTTTTCGGCTCTTTTAATATCTGAACCATCATCTCTTCATCCAGTCCCTGAAGCGTAAATACGATCGGGAGACGTCCCAGAAATTCCGGAATCATTCCGAAGTTACGCAGATCTTCTGTCGTCACCTTCTCCAGTATTTTCTTATCATGATCATATTTGTCTTTCAGATCCGCTCCAAACCCGATAGAAGAATTCTTCATCAGTCTTTCCTTGATGATCTGCTCAAGATCCGGGAACGCACCGCCACAGATAAAAAGGATATTCTTTGTATTGACTGTAGTGAGCGGAACCATCGCATTCTTACTGTTGGCTCCCACCGGCACTTCCACGTCGCTGCCTTCTAGCAGCTTCAACATTCCCTGCTGTACGGATTCTCCGCTGACATCTCTCTGGTTGGTATTTTTCTTCTTCGCAATCTTGTCGATCTCATCGATGAAGATAATTCCCTGTTCCGCCTTATCTACGTCGTTGTCCGCAGCTGCAAGGAGCTTTGATACTACACTTTCAATATCATCCCCTATGTAGCCGGCCTCGGTAAGAGAGGTCGCATCTGTAATTGCAAGCGGCACATCCAAAAGTTTCGCCAGTGTCTTTACCAGATATGTCTTCTTATTCTCCGGTCTTCTGCATACGTAGCATATATCTTCGTATTCATTATTTTTATCTTTATTGTTGTTCTCTTCTGCCATACTGTTCACTCATGTCCTTTCTATTGTAGC
>VOFE01000790.1_pt1 | contig 58000 bp, 101 predicted proteins | sample 5384071 | NCBI WGS metagenome assembly VOFE01 (sample SAMN12384724, study PRJNA508395) | human gut metagenome | isolation source: healthy gut D | host: Homo sapiens
AGTTAAATTAAAATTGCGCATCAAACAGTAATGCAGCGCCTATAAATCCCTGAGGAGATTATAGGTGCTGTTGTCAATTGAAAAATTTGCGATTGTATGGTATTATTTTATAGAAAACTCAATGGAAATCTTATCAATGACAACTCGGATTTTTAAATTTTAGATGATAAAAGGAATTATAAGTTATCATGGCAAGTAAAAAAAGTTATTGTCTTAAATGTTGCAAGTATATTTCTAATAATGATACCTGTATGTTTTGTCATATTGTACCTGAAACCTACCAGAAAAATGGAGTAAGGCAGGTACAGAAGCTACTGTCTATTATTTCGATAAAAGTTTACGACCAGTAGCAAAAGACGATAGAAACGACCATGTATACAGTCCGATCAACGGTGGGAATGTTAAAAATTTCATGGGCGAATGGGATTATTACATTCTTACTAAAGAAGATCAAAAAGTAATTAATGGTGCACCAAGATGCATTGAAAATTATTTCAGTAAGGAAATTGAAAATTTATGGTCTGGCGTGTATGAACTTTTTTATCGAAGGCAATGTAGGTAAGGATAAACCAAAAGCAAAAAGGGAGATATATAAATCTATCTACGCTGTTTGGAAAGAACAAATTTCAAAAGAAACTGTTTGCAGCGATTTCCCAGTCGGATTTTGCAGAATTCGTTGTTGAATTTAATGAACTCGATAGATTTATTTGGATGCAGCATTTTCGACGATTTGAAAATATGTATCCGTATTTAATTGAAGCATATCAAATGTGCTGCCAACCTTACAACTGTTTTTCAAATGAGCTTATTCGTACTTGTTATTTGAAATCGCTTAACGACTGTGTAGAAAATATCTCTGGCAATCTTTTGCAAACGGTTGCATTAGCAAAAGATATAAAATTTTCGCCAGTTGCCATTTTGCTACCGACAAAACAAAGTTCATCCTTTCTGACAATCCTGTAATTTATAATATGGGTTCGAGATTTGATAAAAGTTTAGGCGGCGGATTGTATATGGCAATATCTCCGGATGTGCTCATTGCTTATTTGATTTATCTAATTGGCGAAAAACAGCCGGAAATTAAAAAGGATGACTTGATAGTAGTAACGGGGAACAGATGATTTTATACAGTATTATAATAAACTGCTACTCGACCGATCTTATAGAAAAGTCGGTTTCAGTTCTACTGATATAAAAACATATTGCGAACGATTTGAGTAAAAAATCATTCATTTAATGAAATGCTTGGTATAGATATTTCCAAGAAAAATCGGTGAGTAGATAGAAATAAAGTGGTAGATTATTTTTACGAGAGTTCAAATCCCACCGCCGAAAACGCAAAAATATCTTTTTCATGTGGCTCTCACAGACTGAGTCTGGACGCAGTTCGCGTTCAGACTCTTTTCTTTCCGGGCTATGACGCTCGCGACGGGGTAGCATCTAAATTGTCCACCCCTTCCACGCCGGAGCCCACTCCCCTGCCTCCTTTTCGAAAAAAATCACGCTCGGCTCCGCCTGTCCGGTCGTAAACGCCCTCACGATAGCTCACTGCCGCTGCTAACTTTTTGCGAGATCGAGACAGTTTGACCCCCTGCCGCCGAAATGCCGGAAAAATCTTTTCATGTGGCTTAGACATGCGAGAGCCTCGAAACGCAAATTGCGTGCGTTTTTCTTTACCGAAATTTTGGCTCGCATCAGGAACAGCATCTTTTTGCAGCGTCATTCCAGATGGGCTGGCCGTTTTGGGTAACTGATCCATTTTTGTCAATATTTTTTGGATCTGCGGAATTTTCTGAAGTAAAGTCCAATCATTTAAAGAATTATTGCATCGCTTTTTTACAGCCTTCGATATATAATGGGAAGCAGGAGTGTAAAGATTATTGTCTTTTTCAAAAGTTTTCATGGTATGATTTTGCAATCATTATTGGTGTCGCTGTATTGCTTACTTCTACAAATTCATTGTTAATCTTAATTATAGGCATAAATTTAAGTGTCTTTTTAACTTCATGGGCATCCAACAAAATCCTATTTCTGTCATTAAACTGGACATATTGTAAAACCGGCGAATTTTTCTATATTTTATATACTGAAATCGTCTCTGTTCGCTGTGTAAAAACATTAAAAACGCTTTGTTGGGAGAGAACAAGCGTGCTGTGCAATGAAATTCCACGGGATCAGAATATATCTACCGATTGAAAAAGGCAATAGAGAATCATTATGGAATTTCGGTGATTGAACTAACACCTGCAAAACGTGGATATTATGGTGAGACGTGGAAAGTAAGGGGAAATACCGATTATTATTTTTAAAAATGGATTATCTGTCTTTCCACCAGAAAAGATTTCAAAGAAGTCTATCTGTCATAGAATACCTGTGCGAGAACGAGATCCATTTTGTCGGAAAAATTGTTAAAAACGCAGAAGGGTGCGCTCTATTCTATTTTTGATACTGCATTGCGGGGCTATTTGACTGGGTGGACGGTGAAAATGTAGAGACCGATCACACCAAACATTTGGAATACCAAATGTTATGTAAATATATCCCCTGACAAAGCCGGGGTTAGGGGTCCCTATGGCATCATTTTCTGACAATGCAGCCCTATACTTTTTATAAACTGTGGGAATCGCTCAAAAAAAACATCGATAAATAATACGAACGATACGGTGCTTTCTACCCTTGAACGCTTTAGAGAAGAAATTGCCCACTGTGCTTCACGGCTTTCTCAGCTTGCCGAGTGTTGTCGGGAAGACAACCGCTATTTTTATCTAACTCATGGGGATGCCGGGGGCAACTTTTTATTGAAACGGACAAAACTACATCTTCGACTGGGACGAGGCAATGTACGCCCCTCTGGAGCGCGACGCTTGGGTAATGGGGTGCTATGACTGGGCACGAAAATTGTTTGGCGACACGTTAAAAAGAAAATCATATTCCTACAAGCTGCGGCCGGAACGACTGGCGTTCTATTGTTATCATATGTATTTCTTTTTATCTTAATGAATTTTGATGGTCCATCCTATATTGGACAAAAGCCAAAGGATCCTGGAATATTTTGAAAACGGATGGATTAAAAATAGGATCATGTTCGCTGATACGATATCATCTGCGTTTTGTCGATAGCAGTTTAGCCCAGACAAAAACGCTACATGGGTTTGCCCAGCATTTTAAAGAGAAATACTCTCTCCGATCGTTTTGATGCACATTTAAAAATGACTGCCCTTTCCATTTTACTGCCCGGCATAATTTTTTTCATATTCATCTGAATTTGTAGGCCTGGATTTACCCGCATTCCCACTTTGATCATTTGCCTTTCAGCAGGCGCGGGATCAGTCCGCTTCAGCTTTTGGGCCTGTCGTTTTTGCAAGCACTTTTTCTCTTCTCCTTACGGCCACCAGGTATAACGGATTCACACCCTGAATTAACGCCAGGCCCTCAAACGACCTGACTCCTGTCCCGCAATCAAGACGCCGGGTGAGACACAGCCTCTCCCTGCTTTCCCGGCGGCAATTTCTCAGGGGAAACCCGACGCTAGGAACAAAACCATCCCAGATGCAGGAAATGGCACTGCATCTGGGATGGTTTTATCTATGATCTCTTTTTTCTCGCGTAGGTTACAACGTTCATTCCTGCGGCTTTGTTTTTTTCTCACCGATGCTGAGCAAAAGGTTCAAAAAGGATGCCGAAAATCGCCGCACCCGCAATGCAGGGGACCTGAATTCCGAAAAACGGGATATTGCCGCCGAAAGCATAATTGCCACCGATCCCGATAATCATGATCGACGCGATGACAGCAATATTTTTGGAGGAAAACATGTCCACCTTTTTTTCGATCATAATCGCAATGCCCTGTGCCGCAATCGCACCGAACAGGTAAATTTCAAGCCGCCGATCACCGCCAGAGGGATTCCGTAAATCACCTGGATCAACGGGGTAAAGAAGCTGATGACCATCGCAATGATGGCCGCAACAATCAAAACGGGGACGGAAAAAACCTTTGTAATGGCCATGGTGCTGATATTTTCGCCATAATTGGTACCGGCTGGGCCGCCGACAACACCGGAAATCATGTCGCAAATACCGTCTCCAATCAGATTTCGGTCCAGCATATCAATCAGGCTGTATTTCATCTTTTTCCCCTTCTTACGGGCTACGTCATTGACATAGATATCCAACTGATACATATGCGCCGTGGATTCCGGGATGGTCGCAATTGCGATCGGCATAATCGCGGCTACCGCGCTCCAAGAAACCTTGGGGAAGGAAAACGCCGGAACCGCAAAATAGAGCCGTCTCCCAAACGCCATGCGGATGCCTCCAAGGCAGCCGCCGGCACAGCGCGGAACAGGTTCGCCCAACCGGCCGCATAAGCAATTCCGGCTACCGCACATCCGGTCAACACGCCAAGCAGCAAGGGAAGCTGGCCCAAGAAGCCCTTAAGGTATCTGGAATACAAAATCGTAGAGATCAAGGTAACCAAAGCGACAATGATCCAAACGGTAGTCTCGCTGGAAACCTCAGTCGTACTGGGAATCGCGTCGCCCAGAGCGTTACCCGCCAACGTAAGGCCAATGATCATCGCGACCGGGCCGGTAATAGACGCGGGCAGGATCGTCTCGACCACTTTTTTCCAAAAAAGCGGACCAACAGGCCGGCCGCAATGGAGATAAGGCCGGAAAGATGATGCCGAACTGGGCATACTGGATCGCTTCTGTAGGCAGAATACCGTCTACCTTCACAAAGCCTTCGGCCGCGCACATGCTGGCGATGGCGGTCAGGTAGGCGAAGCTGGAGCCATAATACAGAGGGATCTTCCTACCGGTAATCAGGATAAAACAAAAGGGTGGCAAGTCCGCTCGCAAAAATGGTGGTGGAAACCTGAAAGCCGGTAACGAGAGCCACCGTAACGGTGGCCGGGAACATGACAATGACCTGCTGTATGGCATATAGCAATAGTTTGACAGGGCTTGGCCGTTCCTCCGGCAGATATCCTATTGCGTCATGCGCTGTTCTTTCATATGCAACGAGTCCTTTCCTGTTTGTTATCTGAGATGCGCCATCGTCTAGAGCCAGGGCAATTGGATGAAAAGCAAATGCCGATCTCAATTTTTCTAGTCTAGTATAGTATATTTAACACGAAGTTTCAACATTTTTTCATCTGTTGTCTCATCTCGTTTCCCTTCGTATCGGTTTTCCTTCCACAGGCCCGATTCCTTGTTACATCAGGCACTTCGCTTAACGCGCACCGACCCGATTAGGAACTGAAAAGATAAAAAGCTCCGCCCCATATTTGCATAGGGACAGAGCTTTTTCTATAGAAAACCCTCTTTGCAATGAATCCTACCAAGGCCAAAGGTTCTTCGACAAATCACCAATGAAAACAGGCATAGGGAAAAACCGTTCTTGCGTACGGCCGATACCGAGTCTTTCGGCTTAGAGGAAAGCGTCGGAAAAATTTCTCCTCAGAAAGAACAAAACACCGGGGGAACACGGCAACCACGCCGTAGACAGCGCCGTCTAAACGCGCCCAGGCATGTCTAGGGCCCTGCACTGGACGGCCTCGAAGCCGCCCAGACCATCCAGTGCCGGCACAGCCAAGGCCCATTCTTACATTACCCGATACCTCGGTAGACTAGTCCTATTATCAGGCTATCCCCACAACGCCCCGGCATTCCTGGGAAGACGCCTACACATATTTGGCAGGCCGGCACGCGCAATAGGGCGGCGGTCAATCCGGGGCGTCTCGGTCTTGCCCGCTCTCTTTCGTGCGATCCCAATCCACTTTTTCCCCGGCAGACGCCAAGGCTGTCTCTCTCTTACGGGCCTCCGTATGACAAATTGCGCGCAAGCGCCGGTAAAAGCGCCCGCCAAACACCCTGAAACCAAAAGGAACGGCAGATACAGCAGCATCCCCACCCGGCAACCAAGCAGGCCACGGCGATCTGCCCAATATTATGAAAGACCGCCCCCAGCACACTGCAGATCCAAATATATTTTTCCGGCAGCAAACGTTTTAGCAGCAGCATCCCCACAAGGCACAGCATGCCGCCAGCCATGCTGTACATAAGCGCCATCATATTCCCAGAAAAAAAATGCGCCCAAAGGATGCGGATGAAAACAAGGAGGAAAACCTCCTGCGCCCGGTAATGGTAAACAGCGTAGACAGTGATGATATTTGCCAGCCCAAGCTTCACGCCGGGGATAGGAAAAGGATTTGGGATTTGAAGCTCCACCACAAAAATAACCAGAGCCAACGCCGTAAGCATTGCGAGCCCTGCCAATTTCCCCGGCTTTCATCCGTCCACCTCCCTTTATCCAGTTGTTCCGTCCAAAGCATCGCTGTCGCCGACGAACTGAATCACTAGACGGTTCGGCAAGCAGACAATCGGCATAGAGGAATTCAGCCAACCCATATTCACACAGGTTTTGTCCGGACACTCGGCCTCCAGCACGTGGATCCGATGCGCCTTAATTTCTATGATATTGCCCCTACCCTCATATTCGACTTCAATGGTTTGGTCTTCCGCCTGTGCCAGATCAATCTGATACAGAACCCGGCCGTCTTGGACAATCTCCACCAGGCTGGTATCTGGCCGGCGAAGCACCAGCAAGCTGCCAATTATGCCGAGCAGCAGCACAACCCCTACCAAAACGAACGGCCATCTCTTTTTCATAACGTCAACACCGGACCGATTCCGTCCGATCGTCGTTTAAGGCAAAGCGCCCCGCAATCCCTTCCGTCAGGATAACCTCATTTTCGTCGGTAACCAACAGCATATCGAAGCCGCCGTTTTCCCGCCAATATTTCTCCGCCTTTTCCGCTCCCATCACAAACAAGGCAGTGGAAAGGGCGTCGCACCGGCCGCCGTCTTCGCCGACGATCGTAACGGCCTGGCAACCCGCTGTCCGCCGGACGGCCGGTGGCAGGGTCAAGGATATGCCAATAAAGATTTCCCTCTGCATCCTCAAAATAATTCTCATAGCCGCCGGAAGTCACTACCGCCGCATCGCTGATTTCCAGCACACCCAAATTCTCGTCCTCCCACGGGGCACGCACGCCGATACGCCAATCCCTGCCGTCCGGTCGGTGGCCAACGGCCTGGACATTGCCGCCAAGATTTACAAGTGCCGACGTCACATCATGCTCCGCCAGCACTTCCGCCACCAAGCTGGCAGCATAACCCTTTCCCACGGCGCCCAGATCCAAGGCCATTCCGTCGGGGACCGTCAGGCTTGTGCCATCAGGCTGATACGCCTATAGTTCACATTTTGAAGCAACCCGTCGATCTCTGGTTCCGAAGGCACCTGTTTTGTGTCTGTGGTAAATCCCCAAGCGGCCAGCACAGGGTAGAGAGTGGGATCCAGCGCGCCGTCTGTTTCCTCTGCCATTTCTAAAGCGAAAAGAAACCAGCTCTGCAGTCTCCCGGCTAACAGGAATCGGGCGGCCGCCACTGTGGTTGGCTGCGTAAATCTCACTGCCTGTATCGGTAACGGACCACAGATCCTCCACTTTTTCCACCAGGTCTACCGCTTCCTCCAACGCCACACCCGCAGTTTCGCCGTACGCGGTAAAAGTCATATAGGTATTCATCGCAAAAAGGCTGGCGGTTGCTTCCGGAGTTCTCCTCAGATGTCGGCGCAGAGCAAGAAGCCAGGAGCATCGCGGATAAAAGCAACGGCGTCAGTTTCCATTTCAGTTTCATGCCATACTCCTTCCTTACTCGCGGCCGCTTGCCGGTTTCCAAAACGCTTCATAAAAGCATGCGGCCGCGAAGCGATCATCTCCCGGGTTTTCGCCGCCTGGCGGAACACGTCAAACCCGTGGAACGTTCCTTTTACATCCTCCAGATGTACGTCGACGCCTGCCCTGCAGCGCCCGCCCATAGGCAACCCCTCGTCATGGAGGCAATCAAATTCCTCAACTTCCACATATGCTTTGGGAAGCCCTGTAAAATCTGCCGCCAGCATCGGGGGCTGCATAGGCCGGGAACCCAAAACCCCATTGCGAAGATATAACCTCCACATATTGCGATTCAATTTCGCATTCCATAGCGGGCTATCCGTATATTTGCGCATAGAGGCTGTCTCCATGCGCAAATCGGTAACGGGGTAAAAGCAGCATTTGGAACAAAATCCTGATTTCCGTCCTGTCCCTTGCCCACAGCGTACAGGCAGCAGCTAGGGCCCCTCCCGCGCTGTCGCCGCCCACCGCAATGCGGCCGCGATCCACACCTAGGGAAGCGCTGTGATCCCCACATAACGCAGGGCAGCCCGGCAATCTGTGAACGGCGTCGGAAAGGCGTATCGATCCGCCGTGCGGTAATGGACGAATACCGCTTTGCAGTTGGCAATTCGCACATAATCCATCACATTTTTATGGATGTAGCCCGCGTCGGAAAAGCAAAACCCACCCCGTGGAAATAGACCAAACATGGCGCACGCCCCCGTACAAACGGCGCTTCATAAATCGTGAGCGCGATACGGCCGCCGTCTTCTGAAGGGATCTCTACCGAACGGCGCATAACGCCGCCGGCAGAAGGATGTACAACTCCTCTTTTTCGCAGGCAGAAGTTCCCGAAAGCCGCAAATTTCCCGGACACGAGCGCCTTGGGTAAGGCAGCCAAGTTCACGAACGGATACCCCTTGGCCAAAGGATATTTCCGCCTCCTATGGATTGCCCAAGCCGTACCCGCCGCCAGGAGGCCTACCGCCGCTTTCGTCCTGTTTTTCATCCTGCCGCCCTCGTCTTTCTAGGGGGCCGTATCACCTTCGCCAGATAATGCCCAATCCACACAAACAGGCCCATAACAGCAAGATAATCCAAGAAAAACAGGATCATCGGCTCGTCAAAGTCGAAAAAAAACAAATTGTGTCTGTAAAAACAGGTATTCGGAGATATTCCGATTGATCAAAGCATAGATGCCGTAAAGCGCGATACAGGCCCCTACGACCCGCAGCACAATCCGACGCGGACGGAAGGGGCTTTACAAAGTTTACACGCCATTCCCAGCATCACATTCCAATGAATTCCCAAATGCAAAGGACAGGAACACAAACCCCCAATAAGCACAGAGCATATGCAGCGTCCTGCCAAACCACAGACCGCCGTTGAAGGGAGGAAAGAAAACACTTCCCTGGAGATAAGCAGCGCGCTGACCATAGAGCCCAGCATGCAAAAAACACTAGGAACGCCAGGATCGTCTGTAAAACGCGAAACGGTGTGTATTTCCCCTTAAACAGGCCTTTGCTCCACTTCCAATTGAAGACGTGGTGCACGATAAACAGGAAAAGCATTCCCACGCCGATCCATTCGTGAGCTACCCTGCCGATCAGCTCAAACGCCATTAAAAGCATCAACAAAACCGTCATCGCAACGTCCACGGCTACCTTCATCCTGGCTTTGATCCCCATTCTCTCGTCCTCCTGCTTATCCCAATACCTTTATTATAAAGGCATCGGGCTTGTTAGGGGAAGTCCCCTTTTGTTATACCGCAATCACCGGTCGGTTCATGCCCGGCAGGGACCTATAAAAACATCTTGGCATATTTGAATACCGGCTTTTCCAAAACGGAAGTTTCTGATAGGCGGCTCGTACAATTTGGCGGTACATTCGCCTGACTTCGGTTTCCTGGCCTTCCGTAATCGGCGCACCGCCAAAAGACGCCTCCGTAAAGAGACGGAGGAGCAGGCGGGCCTGTGTTTCCGTAAATCCGGGAATGATCTCCGATAGATGGAGAACCAGCTCCTCTTCCGAACCGCCATATCCCTGCAACAGCCCGGAAAATTGCAGCGCCTCCACCATCCTGGAAAACAGCCGCCGTACGTCCATCACGTCAATTGCCCGCAGGCCGCACGGAAAGCCCAAAAGAAGGCAAATGCGAGGAACAGCATATCCACGACAAACCAAAGCCAAAAAGTCAGGCAGCCGCACGATAAAAAAGAAACGGAAAGAGCGGAGGCAGAGGGTTCTCAAATTCGTTCTCCGCATTCGCCTGGTGCTGCGGCAGCTCTAAATTCTCGTTTTGCACGGACAAAGGTCCTCCAGCAGATTACGATCCATCCAGGGTATGTTGAAACGGTATCGTTTCCGGCAGGCGTCACCTCAATGGGAACCCACCCGTAATCCGTCGCAAAAATTTCCGGCCAAGCATGAGCGGATTCGTCGGTTACTACCGCCAGATAGCTCCCGTCCTCCTGCCGGGTAAAATCGGAAGGGAAACGGCATATCCGGTGGCATACCGGGCCGGGATCCCATATAGCCGGTACATCAGGACAGCCGCAGAGGCAAAGTGCTGGCAATATCCCGCCTGTCCCTCAAACAGGAAATACTCGACAGGGTCCTCATTCAAGGGAAACAGGCCCGGCGTCCGCGTATAGACCGCGCTGGACTGCAAAACAGATAAAATCAAAAGGGTAGCCTGCTCCGGACTCTCAACCGGATTCTCAGCACAAAACCGGGTAAACCTCGGCAGCGTTTCTTCCCGGAACGGCCGTATACGCCGTTGGCGATTTCCCGGCGGTAGGCCTCCTGGACTTCATAATACCAATCCCGGTTTGTTTCAAAACCAATTGCAACGGCGTCCCAATCGATTTTCATCTCATCCATCTCGTAATACCGGTAATGGTAGCTGTTTTCCACATTCCCAGCCTCGCCTGTGCCGCGCCAGTTCCACATACTAAAATACGGCGTGTACCATTGCTCCTATATTCTCTCTCTTTGTTCAATCCAAAGTTCCCGCTCCTGCGGGAAGTTCTGCCCGCAGCATATTGGCGTTATGACAAAATACATTGAGTTGTACAGGCCTGTCGGGAATCAATCGCTCCACCGGCCCCAATGAAGGGTATTCTCTCCATCCGTTCAAAAATTGACTCGTCATCGGCCGCCTGCCATTCCCCATCGCTGTAGTCGCCGCCGGAAAACCCTCTGAGATAAATCGTTTCCGTCGGTTCCCGGTCCGTCCGGAGTCTAATTGCTCCATTCCGGCGGGATAAAGGTTCCCTCGGTTTTACCGTCCCGTCATTTGGGTTAGAGGCAGCCCCACTGAGTTGTTTTACCGTCCTCTGCAAAAATTCCTCCGCGCTGTATGCGGCCTGATAAAAACCACGTGGCATTTCCATTCACAACAAGCATTGAAAGCAGGAACACGCCCGCCAAAATCACCGCGCCAGCCGCCTGAACACTATGATTTTCTAAAGCCCCGGCGGTTGGAAAACAAATGTTTCCGCCCTGCTTCGACATCCCGTTCATGATCCAAAAGGCAATTTGAAAGGCGAAAAACAAAACCGATGGAATGCCCGGCGCGGTCCCAAAAAGGCGCGGCGAGAGCATCAAGGTTGTCAACAGGTACAACGGCCAATGCAGATGAAAACCAGTTCTAGGAGAAACAACAAAGCGCGGCGATTCCCGCAAGGGCAAGCAACCCGCCGGTCACATCCTGCTCGGCACCGTCCGCCCTTCCAACAAAAAGCCGACAGGAGCGTATGGACTTGTTCCCGCAATTCCCGATCCCTAGGGGAAAGGAGGCATGCCAAAAAGAAAACGGTAAAGCAGGCCCACGCCCACTTTACTTTCCCCTTCCGCTTCAGGCACCAGAGAAGGAACCCAGGCAGAGGAGCACCTATTAGGTACGACTCCCAAACGAAACTGAAGCCCTTCAATCGAACATGCCAGGAATACCAAACCATAAACAGCCGCCAATAGGAACAGCAGATCGAAAACCGGAACAGCCGCCGGCCTGTTTTTCCCTTTTTCCACCGGTTACAATTTCCTGTCTCACCTCTGCACCTCCCATTTTAAAGCGTTAAAGGACAACTATCGACCGCTCCAACTCCGACCGGTAGTTTTCGGCTGAAAAGCGGCAAACCAGCTTTCCGTTTGAAGAAAGCGCCAAATCCGTCCCCAGGCAAAGGCCCTCCTCGGCACGGACGAAGCATTTTATCGTCGGATCGGACAAGCCCTTTCCGATATAAACGCAGCAGCATCGCACGGCAATCCTCCGTACTGTTGACCATCATCCGGACCTGTACGCCATTCTGCCCTTGCCATGCGGTTTCAACGGGAAGCTGCTCGTTGAGCAGGCCGGATGTCAGCGCGTAAAGAACTTCAAAGAACGCATCATCTAACTCCCATATATTTTCCCGCTTTTCGGAACAAAGGTTTAGATATAGGCAAACTGTAATGTTCTTGCTCGGCCTCTTGTTCCTTTACCCAGAGAGCGTCCATCCGGGCCGTCTGGTTCCAGTGAATCAGGCGGTAGGGGTCCCCTCGGAATACTCCTGTAGCTGACGGATCTCGCCGTTCCCATTCCCAAATGCGGGCCGAACAGCTTCCTCTGTCCCTGCTCATTCCAAAGGTATCCGATAAATGAAGCTTCATCGCCGGACCCTCGGGTAAAATGGCCACGGACAGCCTTCCCTGCGCCGGGATTTTGCCCCAGAACAGGGAAAGGTAATCGTAAACCTGGGCGGTACCCATAGAAACCGTCAACAGCCCGCACCAGGGGAGGATCGATATAAAAATCCAGCGCCTGCTTTTTTCCACCGGCTACACTTCCATAAAGGAAGGCCGATTTCTTATCCGGACAATTCCAATAAGACGTCTGGAACCGCATCCGGGAACCGGCTGGCAGGCAGACGGCCCGTGTTCTCTATTAATACCGGGCATGCTGTCTTTCGGTTTTTTCGAGTACAACGGAGGTACTGGCAAACTCAATCTTGAGATGTCTTTGAAATACCGGGATACGGCAACATGCAAAGCAGCAGGAAAAGCTCCGCAACCGCCAACACCATCAGGGACACAAGATGATACATGGCCGCCAAATACCAGGTAAAAAGTGCCAGTAAGATAAACAGCAGCCTTTTCATCGGTTTCTCCCCATAGGCGGCTTTTTCACAGAAGAAAGGATCTCCGCAATTACCGCGTCTTTCTCTATCTTCTCCAGCCTGGCTACGTCATTCAAAAGCAGCCGGTGACGGATAATATAGGGGAAACTGCGCCGCGATATCATCCGGCGTGACGAAGCCGCGTCCTTCCAGCCATGCTGCGGCCCGTGCCATCCGGACCAGAGCAATGGTTGCACGGGGGCTTCCGCCCCGCTTCACGCACCGATGCTCGCGGGTGGCGCGGACCAGCTCTACCAGATAGCGGGACACGGTCTCTTTCAGATAAACGTCGCAGACAGATTTTTTGCGCCTGCCACAACGCTTCCCGGTCCATTACCGGACGGATCCTCCAAACGACTTTCTTCGCGAAGTCCCATCGCCATGGCAAGTTCGCTTTCAAAGTCAGGATAGCCGATGGAAAGACTTACCATGAATCGATCCACCTGTGCCTCAGGTAGGTATTGGGTTCCAGCGGCACCGATGGGTTCTGCGTGGCAATTACAAGAAACGGAGACGGCACGCTGCGGGTGACCTTCCACCGTCACCTTCCGTTCCTCCATCACTCTAAAAGCGCCGATTGCGTCTTCGGAGATGTTCGGTTCAGCTCGTCGGCAAGCAGTAAATTGCAGAACACGCTACCCTGTTGATAGACAAACCGTTCCTGATCCCGCCGGTAAATGGAAAAGCCCGTTAAATCGGAAGGTAGGACATCCGGCGTAAACTGGATCCTGCGGTATTCCAACTCTAAGGCGCGGGAGAACGCCAGCGCCAGCGTCGTCTTGCCCACGCCGGGGACATCCTCCAGCAGGACGTGTCCATTCGCCAGAAACGCCAACATAATCTCCCGGATTTCCTTTCTTTCCCCAAGATAATCCGGTTGACTTCTTCCATCACCCCTTTGTACCGATAAAAATAGCGCCTCCACTGCTATCACCTGCCATAAAGCCAAAATCAACGATACGGTTATTCCGACAATATTATCATACTATTTTTCTGTCATCCATGTCTAATACTTTAATTCAATAACAATACATGCCTGTCGAGTATTCCTACGCCGGACGCTGCTGCGGTGCCTTTACACGGTCCTTTCCCGTTGGCCGCAACCGGTAAATTTTTGCCTGCCGCCGTCTCCGGCAGTTGCCGCTTTACGCTAATTCCGGATAAAATTGGTAAATACGAAAGGCGATTGAGGCGGCATGGGGATCCCCAACTTCCCGCCAACCTCTTTACATTTGAGGAAATATGCCATGTTGTGGCCCAGCAACTGCATCGTCTGCATCCCTTCCAGATCCCGCCTTACCTCTTCTGGATTTGTTCCATGGACCATGTTCCAATCACGGGAGGTGATAATCGGCATCTGCATAAGGCCGAAATACTTGTTCATCTGATCCCAAGCGGTGGTCGCACTGGCCCGTCGGGCCGAAAGAACCACTGCAGCCGGCTTAAGGAGGAATCTCCTCCGCCGCCATTTATATCCGCGCAAAAGCCCGGTCCAAAAAAGAAGTCATGGCGCCGCTGGCTCCGGCCCAATGCACTGGGGTGCCGGGCGTGGCCCGCTGGCAACAGATGGCCAAGGGCCAGACTCACCATCGTAGGGACGCCGCCCAACACAACGACCCAAAGCAAATAGTCCTCCGCGTAACCGTAGGTATCCGGGCTTGCCCCTAAAAAGTTAAGCAGGGGCGCGCGGGCCAGATAAGACGCAACAGAAAACAATAACGTTACCGCCGCGCCTCCCCACACGCTGAAAGCCGATACAAATTTGATATTCTCGCGGTTCCTTGCCCCATCATCCGGAAATCAGGCTGCCGCCGCCTAAACCGAACAAATTGCCAAGAGCGGTAAGCAGGTTAAACCACGGCGATACCAGCGAAACCGCCGCGACCATGACCGGGTTCCCGATCTGCCCGACAAAAAAGGTATCCGCGAGATTGTAGATCATAGTCACTACCTGGCTGATAATCGTTGGGACCGCCAGCGTGGCTACCGCTCTTGGCACCGGTACAGTTTCGAATAGCTCTTTTTCAGATTTTCGCTCCATTGTGGTCCAAATTCCTTCTTTTCTTTGTCACAGCGCGGGCAAAAGCAACGCCTCCCCATCTCGAAGCGGATGGGGAAGGCTTTGATTGAGCCTGACGCGCAAGGGCGCGCCTCCATCTCCGTTTATGTTCACGCTGAAAAATGCGTGTCAACCAAGCGTCGTAGGCGGAGATCCACCCACCGTCGGCGCCAAAACTGTGTGGCATATCGTCCAGTTGGAGTCGTTCAACCTGGACGCCCGCCGTTTCCGCCGCATCGGCATTTGCAAGGAACTGCGTATAAAACGGGTCGCGGGTACCGTAACAATAGAAGGTAGGAGGCAAATTGCCAGCGCGGAGCAGTTCCACATCGGTCGTCCCCACGCTCAAACGCCCGTAAAAAGAATAAATCATCCCGCAGGCCGCCGCGTCGGCTGAAACCGTATCCAACGCGTCTGGCACATAATGCGGGTCAAGGGCGCTCCTGTTCACCTGGCCGTCAAAATTCAGCAGCATTTCGCCGCTTAAAATCCCGCCTGCAGAGAAGCCCATTACGGCGATGTCGGCTTCCTCTATCCCGTACGCAGCGGCATGGGCGCGTACAAACCGAACTGCCCGGGCCAAATCCAGCGCTCCCTCCTGCTGCGTATAAGGACGCAGGCGGTAATCCACGACAAAGCTCCGGTACCCACGGGCGCTGAGCGCTTCCGCCACCTCCACACCCTCCGGCTGATCGCTGCGGAACTGAAAAGCGCCGCCGGGGCAGATCAGCACCGCTCCTTTATCGCAACACCCTCGGGAACAGGGAAGCTGGTAACGTAAGGCCGGAAATCCGGGTCGTCAAAATAGCCCGCATTGTTCTCCGTATACACGGTGACGGCGGGCGCATTTCCTTCTTCCCAGAGGCACAGCACCTGCTGCTCATCCGGCGTTACCTCGGCAGTCGCTACCGTATCCGCCTCTCCTGCCGGGGTCGCGTCCCCTGTTGAAAGCCCAAGCGTTTCCGCCCATCCGGCAATCTCTTCTTCACCGGTATCCCGGAGCAGCAGCGCGCTGTTTCCCCAGCAGTGCGCCGGGCTGGAGCTGTGAGATTGCGGAAAAACAGCCCCTGCGTCGTTGTCTTCTCCAAAAACAAAGGGGTAGATCGTCCGGGCGCCGAAATCATAGGCTTCCAGGAACGTCTGCACGTTCTCCGGCAGGACACTGTTTTGCGCGTAAAATCCCAGTAGGACAAATTCGTAGCTGCCGGTATCCAGAGAATCGATATGCGAAAGCTCCATACGCGTCCCGCCAAGCGTTTCTTCCAGCAATGCGGCCGCCCGTGCCACCACGCCGGTCTCTTCCGAATCGTAAGCGATCAGAATGCCGCGTTCACTTTGCTCCTCCGCACTTTCCGTTCCATCCGGGGAAAGCCCGCCTGCCTGCTGGGAGGAGGGTTCCTGTGGGCTTCCGCAGGCTGCCAACCACAGGGCCAATACAAAAATCAATAGGATGACGAGCATCCTTTTCATCCGGAAATATCTCCTTTCGTCTGTCCTTCTATTGCCCCAGGCTCCCCGCCCAGGCCTCTACCTGATCGCGGCTGCCGGCTACGTCGTTGCGGGAAATTGCCAGCCCGTCCTCACTCACAACAGCGTCCGGCTGTAACGATGCAATCGTACGCTCCGTCTGGGAAAACCACTGCCGCCATGCGGGCAGAACGGGATAATGGTTTTACCGGAAAAATCTACTCCTCCAGGAACGTATAAAGCGCTTGCGGCATATCGCCCCACCAGTTGGGATAACCCAGGAAAACCGTGTCATACTGATCCAGGTTCTCAAGCCGGGTGGCAAGCGCCGGCCGGGCGTTCTCATCCTGTTCCCGGGCCGCCTGATCAACTAGAGGATCATGATCCAACGGATATTGCTGAACCGTTTCAATCTGGAACAAATCGCCGCCTACCGTCTCTGGATGATCCTGGCAATATATTCACATTGCCCATCACCTCCCCGTTGTCTACCACAATACTGGCACCGGCAACAGCGTCCACACCATCCGTATCCACATCCTCCGGCATGGTGAAATAAGCGATGAGGATCCCGGATCCTCCATCTTCTTGCGTCGATGAAGGTTCGCTTCCTGTTTCAACATCAGATTCCATTCCTTCCGAACGGAAATCCTGCTCTTCCTCCTCAAAAAAGCGAGGCTGCACTGGATGGTTCTTGCGATTAGCTAGCACAAGCGGTCAATCCGGTCAGCAGGACGATCGCCAGTAAAAGGGAGAAAATCCGATTCATAAACTTATTACTCCTTTCTCAGCTCTCCTTGCCGGGACGCACAACCAGGTCGGAAACATCCACGTTTTCTGGCTGGGACAAAGCATATAGAACGGCGTTGGCAATCACTTCTGGCGCAAGGCCCTCAGTTTCATAGAACCGCTCTACCAAAGCCTTCTCCTGAGAAGGAGCAATCGCATTAAGCAGTTCTGTTCCGACAGCTCCCGGATCGATGATTGTGGTACGGATATTGCTCCCCTCCGCCACTGCCTCCATCCGGAAAGAATCCAACATCGCGCGAACAAAGTGTTTGGTACCGCAGTACACCGCATTACCTGGAACGGAGCGGAGCCCGCTGCCGACGAGGTCACAATAATATGCCCATTCTTCCGGGCAATAAATCCCGGCAAAACCGCCGCCATCGCGTTGAGTACGCCTTTAACATTGACCTCTATCATGCGCATCAATCTTCCGTTTTCAGGGCGGACATGTTGCTGCCGGGCATGATGCCTGCATTGGCAAAAGCGCGTCTGCTCTGCCGAATTCCGTCTCGGCCAGTTGCACCAGCTTTCTCATATCTTCCAAGCTGGTCACATCCGACTGCAAATAGTCCGTATTTTCCCCTAATTGCTCCGATAACTGTTTCAGCCGTTGTATTCGGCGGGCACCCAAAACCACCTTTGCTCCGCTTTTAACCAGTATCTTTGCGGCCGCTTCCCCGATACCGGAAGACGCACCGGTAATCACGACGACTTTTCCCTCTATCTCTCGCATAAAAATTCCCTCCGTCTGGGGTTGCCAAACCGTGCGGTCAAACCATTACATCTCTAACGTATCAAGCCAGGCCTGCACATCCTCTTCACTGACACTGGAGGAGAAACGATGACCCTCCAGCCAATCGCCGGTGCCTGCCATTTCGGCCAGCAGCTCTCCGCTTTCACCAAGGCCCGAACTGGCAGAGGTACAGAATGGGATTATGGTTTTACCGGTGAAATCATTGGCCTCAATAAAGGTATCTACCGGCCAGGCGGCGATCCCCCACCAGATGGGGTATCCAATAAACACCGTATCGTAGCTGTCCCAATGTTCCACCGTGTCCGCCACCAATTCGGTCTCCCTTTCGGCGGGGTTGTCGTGCTCATATACGACCCGGCTGCCTTCATCATTGTAATTTAAATCTTCATCCGTGTAAGGTTCAACGGGTTCCAGCTCGAATAAGTCGCCCCCAGTGATCTGGGCGATCATGTTTGCCGCTTCTTCCGTGTTGCCGGTAGCAGAAAAATACACGACCAGGTGCCGCCCGTCCCGGCTTCCGGCTCTTCCTCCGTGCTTTCCGGCTGAACGGGCTCTGTTGCACTCGGCGCCGGCGCGTCGGAAGCAGTTTCAGAAGAGGGTTCCAAAGGTGGAAGAAGGCTCCGTCCGGCCCGACGTTTCCGACGAAGATGGACTTGCACTGCTGCATGCAGCAAGGCCAAACACCATCACAAGCGCTAGGAATAATGCTGTCAATCGTTTCATGTTGGCTGCTCCTTTCATTCATAGCATTCCTGGAAAATTTCCAGGATCTCCGCATGGGTCATTTTTTGTAGCTGCCCTCTGAGATTCCGCAGGAATTGGCAATCTCTTTTAGTTGCGCTTTATCGGTAACACCCAACTCCTTTAAAGTAGCGGGCAGGCCGATCTCTTTGATAAACGCCGACAGCGCTTCTATCCCGGCTAAGGCCAATGCTTCATCGGTCCTGCCGTCACGGAAATCCCCCAAACGTTCTGAGCGAACCGGACAAATTTGAAAGGCCGTTCTTGTAAACATGCCGGTAGTACACTGGATGCAGCACCGCCAGGCCACAGCCGTGGTTGCAGTCGGTGTATGCGCCCAGTTGGTGTTCCATGTTATGGCACTCGAAGTCACACCGCTTCCCCATCTTGATAATCCGGTTCTCCGCCATTGTGGCGTCCCACATCAAATTACTCCGGGCAGTATAGTCCTCCGGATTCTGAATCGCTGTACGGAGGTTGCGGATTACGCTTTTCATCAACGCCTCCATAATGTCGTCGGAAACATTGTCCTCATCAGGCGCGCTGAAATAGGTTTCCATAATATGGCTTAAAATATCAAATCCACCGGACACCATCTGCTTTTTGCGGCACGCTAAAGGTATAGGTGGGATCCATCAGGGCAAAACGGGGTTTAACTTTGGATAATCCCGTCCAGTCTTAATCTTTTTCTCTTCATTGGTAATCACTGCGCCGCCGTTGCATTCGCTCCCCGTACCTGCCACTGTGACGATTACACCCAGAGGAAGGGGATCGAAATCAATCACCCCGGGACGCACCCAGAAATCCTCCCAGATATCGCCCTCATACCGGGCGGCCAGGGATACCGCCTTACAGCAATCCATCGCCGAGCCGCCGCCGACGGCGAGGATCATATCCGCCTTGATTTCCCGGGCAAGCGCCGCCCCTCCTGTACCTTCGCATAGGTGGATTTGCCATGATCCCAGGAAATTCTACGACGGTTTTTCCTCCTCCTTCAAAATCCCGAGGACCTCATCATAAATACCGTTGCGCTTGATGGAACCGCCGCCATAGGCTAACAGCACGGTGTCAGCGTTTTTACCAGGCAGGCCAGGTATTCCTTCACGCATCCTTTTCCGAAATAAACCTTTGTCGCATTTTGAAAGATAAAATTGTTCATAAAAAAACTCCTTTCTACATCAGCCTTCATAACAAAAATCTTTTTATTATTTCATCTGGGCTTCCCTAAAAGCAATTGCCTCCGCCAGCCATCCTCGGCAACCGTCCCTGTGCCCAAGCCGAAGCCGTGGCCCAAGCCGGGATAGTGGTGAAATTCGGTAGGGATGCCCATGCCGCGCAGCGCCTCAATCCGGCGCTCCATCGTGTGCCAATTGGCAATCCTGTCGTTTTCCCCTACACAAGCAAAGGTGGGCGGGTCGCTTTCGGTATAATCGGAATAGCCTGTGTACTGCATAACGACAGTCCCGGGTCGGGGAAGGTCGCCCCGCCGAATGCCGCCGGTCCATAGGAGCCCAGCCAGGCCGCCATTCGGCCGCCCGCCGAACCGCCCCAAAGCGAATAGCAGTCCGTATCCACTTCCAACTCGTCGGCATGTTCAAAAATAAAGCTGATGGCCCGCGCCAGGTCTTCACAGGCCGTCTGGGCGCCTGGGCGGTAGATGAGCGCGAAAGCATTGTAGCCCTGCTTGATAATTCCAGCGCGTGCGGAAACTGTCCTGCATCGCGCCTACATAGGCAAAACCGCCGCCGGCATTGCACACAGCGAACCGTGCGCCGGGCTCTCCTTTAAAGAAAAACAGGCCTGTGTCCTCCTTTTCCGGATCCAATGCCTTTTCTTCACGTGTATAAATATCATAAAACACCGTGTTGCCCGCTTCAGCGTGTTCTTTTAGATAACTGGCAATCTCCACGGTCTTATCCGGGTCGATATTATTGTACCAGGTAAGGCGGAGCTCCCCTAATGTACTGCCACTGTAATACCCGCCGTCCACCGGGAAGATAAGGCGCCCGTATCCCGCAAAGGCCGGATCGTTGACGACTGTTGCGATTTCCGTATCGGTTGTATACCGGTCGCTTGTATTTTGATTTTCCTGCACAGGAATCTCTCCTTCTGCTTCCTGCCTGCTGTTTTGCCTATCTGAGACGCCGGCGTCCGTTTCCGTCTCCTGCCTGCTACAACCAGAAAGGCACATCAGCACGCACAGGCCCAACGCAATAAAACGTCTCCCTTTCATTCGCCCTCACCCGTCTTCCTGTCTATGTCATCTTTATTATAAAAAACGAGACTTCCACAGAAGTCTCGTTTTGTTATTCAGTATTTACCTTAAGGTTAACAGCAAAGCCACCCTTACCCATTGGTTGCTCGCTCCACCGCCCGCAAAAATTGTTTGACTGCCGGAGACGGATTGGGGAATGGAGAAGGCCGAACGGAATCGTATAACCCCAGTCCACCGGTAGGATCTTTCAGGAGGGTGCACATACCGCCAGTTCTCTACCGCCATCAGCACGCAGTTATTATTTTCACACTGATTGAAAGCATCGACGTCATAAAAGTCAAAAATCCACGATATGGATCTGAGGATAGTTTTTCCAGATATCGTCGCGCAGCAGATCGACATAATGGCTCCAGTCCCGGCGCATCAGCATCAGGTTTTCCCATATAAGTCTTGCACCGTCAGACTGTCCTTCTGTGCCAGCCTGTGATGGACGGACACCGCACAGCAGATGGGCTCCTTTGAGATTTCCAGGCCAGCGCAGCGCCTCAGGTTCAGCATTGTCTCGTCAAAAATGCCCGCCACCACATCAATGTTATGGCCCAGATTCCCCAATAATATTTCCCTAGCGTTCTCCGGCGTATTATCAAAAGGAATGAGTTGGAACTTGGTATTGGGGCAGTCCCTCTGAAGCTTTGGCCACAGATCTCACCAATACCTGTGCGGGGGTCATGGGCGAGGTGCCGATACGGATTACGTTTTTCGCTTTCCTGCATGGCATTTTTGCCCGTGTCACCGAATCCTTGCAATATTGGATAATATACTTTGCATCCTGATATAGGGACTTCCCTGCTTCGGTCAGATGAAGCCCCTCGGTGTGTGCGGACGAAAAGCTGCAACGCCAAGCTGTCCTCCAGCAAATTGATCTGTTTGATCACAGCCGGCGGGGAAATATATAGTTTTTCTGCCGCTTTGTTAAAACTTCCTGCTTCCACCACACACAGGAAAGTCTCCAGTTGAGGATTATACATGGCAACACCGTTCCTTCCACCCTGAAATTAAGGAAGCCGCCGGTTTTCCCGTCCGAGCATGCCACCTGGCTTCTCCACGCTTGCAGATTCCCCTTAAATTTTCAAATACGGGGCGGTGGCATCTCGTCCTTGCGGCCGGCTCCACCGCCGGCAGCCTGCACATTCCATCCCATGCACACTTGACGGACAAATAACAACCACACCGCCCGCACCAATATCTCCCGTTTTCTGAACTTCATTATACCGTCCAACACATGGAAAGTCAAAAGCAAGCGCATTGCTGTCATCTCAGGCCAGTATGGCTTAATATAAATCCCGTTACACCTGAAGCGCCTTAACCAGCCCGCTACGCCGCCGTCCTGTCGTCCGGTAACCGGTCAACACCGGCTTTCTAGCCCCTCCCGGCTCTCGCCGACATGGGATCATCTGCCGCCCCGTTAGCGCGCCCAAATCCGACGCTGCGCTTGCCTCCGTCATTTACCTATTGCGTCGCCCCGTTATGCTATGAAACCGGAAGCCGCGCTTCCTTTCCGGGAAAGGTGATACAAAGGCAACGAGCGACGGCGCCCGATATTCTGCCGCCCTTCTGCCTGCTCACGGATGAGAATCGCCGAACAGTTCCAGCGTTTTCATGGCCATACGCTTTCCATATAAGATGAAGGTATCTCTGCCTCTAAGTGCCCGCTAACCGCTACCGGGCCCAAATGAATTACCGGCTTTCCATAGGAACCACCGCCGGAATAAGCCAGCATCCCCAGGACCATCATATGATCTAAAATTGTCCGTATCCCAATTCCGCACCGCCATGGATATAGTCTGCCGTCGCAAATGCGCCGCCGATTTTCCCCGCCGGTTCGCACTTCCGGAAGGCTCCTTCCAACCAAGTCTTTATGGTTCCGCTCACACTTGCCAGGTAAATCAGGGTACCCACGATCAAGCATCTGCTCTCCCTCGCCCATTCCTCGTCTATTTCTTCTACCGGGAAAGCCATTGCCTGCATGCCGGGAATCGACTGTAGGCCGGTTACAATCATCTCAGCCGCCAACTTTGTGTGCCCGGTTTTCGAATGGTATAAAATTGCTGATTTCATTTCTTCCCGCTACCTCCCGTCCGTGCTGTGCCGCCGCACGGTTTCTTCTAACCGAAATCGTACTACTTCCCAAGCCTCCTGTCAATATTTACATCCGCATCGATAAAAGGGTATAATGATAAAAATGAATCGGCGGACCGGAGACGGGCGCCGGCTGATGGGACATTCTGGCGAATTGATCGTCCAGTATCAAAAAGGAAGGAAAGGATGGGATCGTTCCGTATGGATTTTTTACGCGTTGCGCTGCTGCAGATGGTTTCTACTTCCAGTCCGGAAGGCAATCTCCGAAAAGGGGGAGGCTTTCTGCCGGCAGGACCAAGGAAATGGGCGCGGATATTGCGCTTTTCCCAGAGATGTGGAATATTGGTTATCAGATCGATCCGGATCCCGAGCGGCTCCGGCAGCATGCTGTCCCCAGAGACGGCGAATTTGTTGCTTTCTTTGGCCGCTTGGCCAAGACGCTGTCGATGGCGATCGGGATTACCTTTCTGAAGCGTACGAGCCCCTTCCCCGGAATACCCTATGCCTCTTTGACCGGGAGGGAACTGCGTCCTGACCTACGCCAAAGTGCACACCTGCGATTTCTGCGTAGAACGGAACTTGACGCCTGGCGGCGACTTTTTACGTGACGGATCTGGAAACCGGACGCGGATCGGTCAAAATCGGCGCTATGATCTGTTACGACCGGGAATTCCCGGAAAGCGCACGAATCCTGATGCTCAAGGGCGCGGAAATTCTTCTTGTGCCAAACGCCTGCCCGATGGAAATCAACCGTCTGACCCAGCTCCGGACACGCGCCTACGAGAATATGCTGGGGATCGCTACGGTAAATTATGCCGCCGGCCAACCCGACTGCAACGGCCACTCCTCCGCATTTGACGGGATTGCCTATGCCGAGGACGGAAGCCGCGACACCCTGGTGGTCGAGGCAGGGGAATCGGAAGGGTCTATTTGGCCTCATTCCCAATCGCCGCGCTGCGCCGTTATCGGGAAAGCGAAGTCCACGGCAATGCCTACCGCCACCCCGGAAGTATGGGTTGCTTATCTCGGAAGACCGGCAGGCACCGTTCCTCCAGGACGATTATCAGGCTTAGCGCCGCTTTCCGCCGTATCGCGGACAAGTTCTGCCGGTTGAGGCGCTTTTCAGGCCGATGCTTTTTGAATTTTAAATTTCCTCCTGCTTGCATTTGCGAATACCCCTTATATGATATCGTTGCGCTTTTGGGCTCCTATTTTACGGTTTCAATCCGGCACTGCCCTTTACGGAAACTGCCCACGGGTAAAAAAACGGGCCCGTGGAGCAACGCCCGAAAGCAGGGGAGCATGCTGTTTCCGCATAGAAAGGGAAATATTTCCTGGGAAAAACGGGACGCCTTCTTCTGCAATGGATGATCTACCCCCCACCGTGCCTCTAGCATTCCAATTTTGTATTTTCACCGCGCGGAGGCCAGGAATCCTCGGCATGGTCGGGCGAACTGCCTCCTAATGATTTGAAACGGGGGATCTTGTGCCATTTCTCAACAAACGTTAGATTTTCTTGTAGAAAACCGCCTTCGTGATAACCGCGACTGGTTTCAAGCACATAAAGCCGTCTACCGGCAGGTTGTACTTGACCCGCTTTGTGAGCTTGTTGAAGCATTGAGCCCCCTGCATGCTCCAGATTGACCCTTACCTGACGACCGAGCCGCGCGTGGACAAAACAATCTGCCGGATCCGGCGTGATACCGTTCGTTCTCATGACAAAACCCTTTATCGGGATACCATGTGGATCATTTTCAAGCGGGGTAAAATGCATGGTGCCGAAGTCCCTGGCATCTACTTTGAAATCACACCCCTGGGGCTTCCAGTATGGTTGCGGATTTTATCACGCTTCCCCTGGCTATCTGTGCAAACCATGCGCGACAGAATCCTGGACGATGACCCGGATTTTGTCACAGCGCAGCAAGCATTTCTCGCACAGTCTGTTTTTTCAGATCGAAGGAGAATGCTATCACCGTCCACATTATCCTACACAGCCTGCGCCGCTTCGGCAATGGCTGGAGCGGCGCAATATCGGCTTTATTGCAGAGAGCAGGGATTTTCCCCTCTTATTTTCCCAAACACTCGCAAGCGTATTGCGCACGGATTTTGCGCAGCTCTCCCCGATCTATCATTTTACTCAGCACCGCACTAGCTTATCGCCAAAAGGTCACGGCCCAAAGAGTCCCTGGCCCTCGGCCGTGGTTCCCTTCCTCTGTGCTGAAGGAAGACAAGCAGGCGCCCACCGAAATGTACCGGATGCCGTCTCCGGCTATAATTCTAGGCGGGGCCGCAAATGGAACGATCCATTGCCCCTACCCATCCTGTTATCGATACGCCTCAGCTTACACCCCGCCCTTCGTCCGGATCTGCCGCCGGCTCAGGTGGCTTTCTTTCGAAGGGCTGCCTGTCGGCGACACGCTATACAAGGCAACCGGCCGGCCCTTTAGGGTTGGCTGGCATTGTAAAGGAGAAAAATCGTTGTTTATTGACTTCAACACCTTGAAATTGGTCTCCATCCCTCACTTGAATGATGGCGAGGGGACAATATCCGCACGGATGTTTATGGCGCCTGAAATTAAAATCATGGTCAGCCGGCTTCCTCCCGGCGCATCGATCGGTCCACACCAGCACACTACAAATTCAGAAATCAATACGTCCCTTGCCGGAAGCGGGACCGCCGTTTGCGATGGGAATGCGGAGGACCTTGTTGCCGGAGTCTGCCACGACTGCCCCAAGGGGGTGCATCTCACAGTATCCGCAACACTGGAAACGAAGACCTTGTCCTTTTTACTCGTCCCCGAACAGACGCTTGATCCAGCACTGATCTCTAATCCTTTTTTATCATGGCGGCCGGGCGATATGCCGATCTGCCTTTTATGGCACACCACATCCGTCTTTGTAGGAAGGCACAGAAACTGCCCAAAATTTATGACATTCCGCTGATTGCTTTTCTATGCGGAATCAAGTAAGATGACGGTACAGGCAAATTATCGTAAATGGGGCTGACTTATGCTGGAACGTATCAAAAGCCACGATCTCGTCCGCACCTTCTGCGCTTTAAAGGGAAATCCAAAATGGTCGATTTGTACGGAGCCGCTCTGGTTTATCCCATATTCTCTTTTACGCCCTTTCAAACCCTCTATATGAGCCGGATCGGTCTTACCAGCGCCCAAATCGGGGATACAACCATCTCGCTCGGGTTTGCCCTGCAAATGGTTTCGCCCTGATCGGCGGTATTTTGACCGATAAGATGGGACGGCGGCGCGCTACCGTCATCTTTTGATACGATTTCTTGGTCTGTACCGTGTTTAATTTGGGCGTTTGCACAGGATTACTGGTGGTTTATGACCGCTTCTGCAATTAACGCCTCATTTCAAATTACCAACACTTCCTGGTACTGCCTCTTTATTGAGGATTGCCCGCCTAAATACATTACCAATGCCTTTACCTTGACGCAAATGTGCGGGACGCTTTCTGTCTTTTTCGCCCCGCTTGCCGTCTGGCTGATCGGCGAATACAGCGTCGTCCCTGTCGTGCGCTGTATCTACCTAATTTCGACATTTTCTATGTTAGCAAAGTTTCTGCTTCTCTATCGCTTCGGCAGGGGAGACCGAAATGGGAAAAAACGGATGGCGGAAACCCGCGATATCCGTTTTTCGGATGTGTCTCGGCTATAAGGACGTCTTTCTCAAGATTTTTGCATTCCAGAAAAATGCTTCTCGTGGTGCTTTTCATGGCGTTGAGCAACATCTCCCTGATTGCAACCACCAATTTTTCTCCTTGTATATTACAGAGCGCCTCCACTTGCCGGACAACCTGGTCGCCGTGTTCCCCGTCATACGCACAATCGTCATGCTTCTTTTTTTGATTGGGCTGCAAAACCTCATTAACCGCCTGCGGATGAAGGGTCTCTATCCTGGTTGGCTTTATTGTCTATATTTTTAAGCCACATCGTATTGCTTTCGCCGCACCGGAAAAAAAGTCTTCCATGTGCGCTGCTCTATACGGTGTTGGAGGCTTTCCGCCTATGCGATCGTCATCCCGAGAAAAGAAGCACTCTCAGCGCTTTATGTTGACCTGAAGGAACGTTCCCGCATCCTAGCGCTCTACAATACCTGCATGATTGCTATTTCCATTCCGTTCGGGGAGCCTTGTCGGTATTTTGTTTGACCTTTCTCCGCTTTATCCCTTCCTCTTCAATATCGGTGTTTTATCCTCTCTGCACTTTTGATCCTCTTTTCCCGGATCTGGGCCGGCTGGAGGAAGACATCCAGGAAAGCGAAGCATCCGCGTCGTAAAGATGGTCCTTTTTTCAGCAGGCCGCCCGGAATCGGCTAAGGGATACCGGCCATAGGTGGGCAGAACCGCGCTGAATCCATAAAATGAGGGAATTGGCTGAATCAGTTCCTCTCCTGCTTATGACTCATTTTGTAAAGTACCCACCCTGTAGGAACCGGAAAGGAGGAGACAATGAATAAAACAAACGCGATGCGCGCCTTGGAGGTAGCGGGAATCCCATATACGCCCTATTTTATTCCGTCGAAGGGGACGATTTCTCCGGCATTCACATTGCGGGAAAAGGTTGGCCTTCCGCCTGATATTATGTTTAAAACACTGGTCGCCCGTGGGGAACGGCGCGGCCTCTTGGTCTTCTGCCTGCCTGTCAATCTGGAGTTGGATCTCAAAAAAATGCGCATCGGCGGCAGGAGACAAACAGGTCGAGCTGCTTCCGGTCAAAGAACTGCTCCCTGCAACCGGCTACCTCCGTGGCGGATGTTCCCCGATTGGGATGAAGAAAAAGCTTCCCACCTGGTTTGACGAAAGCGCGGAGCTTTATGAAAAAAATCACAGTAAGCGCGGGCGTTCGCGGCTGTCAACTGCTGTTGGACCGGGCACAGCTTCTTTCTTTTACGGAGGCTTCTGTCTGTAATCTTACGGTATGACGTCAGGCGGCGCAGTCTCATCCTAATGTAATAACAAACGTAAAGTGCAGCTTTCTTGTTAACCCCAACCAACCTGCGCAAAAATCTTTTGGCATTGCGCATTAATCGGCGCATCTTTATTTTTCTCCTGTACCGAGAATTTTCTGAAAGAGAGGGCCTGTCGGCAGGGAATTTGGCACAAACGGATCAAAAAGCACCGTCTTGTGGCATAGATGTTTTTGCCCGTCAATAAAACAAAAAGCGTCATGCCATATTGCTATGGCATGGCGCTTTAAACTTTATTTCCAAATATGACCCGTATCTACTCTGCAATGATCAAACCGTCAAAAAAGAGAATCCGACCGTTTTCACCTTTGCCGATTAGTGGATCATGCTGGCGACCTCGTCTGCAAAATTATCGGAACGCTTCTCAAGGCCCTCGCCCTTCTCAAAGCGCGCGAAGGCACTGATGGCAATCGTCCCGCCCAGCGCTTTTGCCTTCCGTATTTTTAACAGACGTCTTCCGTATATTTCTTAACAAAAACATCCGGATCCCAGCAGGATTCTCCTGCATAACAGTATCCGCGCAAATCTTCACAAAGTTCTGGAATTCCGCATTCTTCGCCACAAAATCAGTCTCAGCGTTAACCTCGATCACGACGCCTGCGGTATTATCATCATTGGTGCAGGCGAACGCTACGCCCTCAGCCGCAATTCTCCGCCGGCCTTCTTGGTAGCGGCGGCAAGACCTTTTTCTCTCAAAAGGTCAATCGCCTTTTCCATATTACCCTCGGCGTCTGTCAGCGCCTTTTTGCAATCCATCATACCGCAGCCGGTCTTCTCTCTTAAAGCCGCTACGTCTTTTGCTGTAAATGCTGCCATTTTTATTTCCTCCAATTTTATAAAATCTCTTTTGTTCCTGATTCTTTGCTTTTAAGAAAGGGGTTCAACGGATTGAACCCCTTTTCCCTTTCTTTCTTATTCAGCCGCCGCTTCTTCGTCGGTCTCGTTCTCCTTGGCCTCGGCATCTTCAGCACCCATCTGGCCTTCGCGGCCTTCGATAATGGCGTTGGCCATAGTGGCGGAAATCAGCTTCACGGCGCGGATCGCGTCGTCGTTTCCAGGAATAACGTAATCAATCTCATCGGGATCGCAGTTGGTATCCACGATAGCTACGATCGGAATTCCCAGCTTCTTGGCTTCCGCAACGGCAATTCTCTCCTTGCGGGGGGTCTACAATAAACAGGGCGCCAGGCAGCATTTTCTTCATATCCTTAATGCCGCCCATGAACTTCTCCAGCTTTTCAATCTCTAATTTTAACTTAATAACTTCTTTCTTCGGCAACAGGTCAAAGGTACCGTCCTCTTCCATCGCGCGGAGCTGACGGAGACGATCGATTCTGTGACGGATGGTGGTGAAGTTGGTCATCATACCGCCCAGCCATCTGGCGTTGACAAAATAAGCGCCGTAAACGATAATTGCAAAGCGCGCGTTCGGCCTCTTCTCTCACAGAATCCTGAGCCTGCTTCTTTGTACCTACAAACAGCACGGATTCCTGTGCTTAGTATATTCCCGTTTTCGGACAATTCACGAATAAAGTTGTAAGCCTCCTCCAGCTTACGGACAGTTTTCTGCAGGTCGATGTGAGCGCCACAGAACTCTCATTGATATCGCTATAGTCCGTTTCCTGCGGCGCAGGACTGTTACTTCGGCCTCCCCGAGAGAAAAGATTCACCCGCAAGGGCAATACGCTGTTCCACACCGGTTTCCTCCGCCGCGGCAAGAACGTCCCGGTACGTTTTCGTATCGCTTTCCTGCGGCGACAAAGCAGATAATCCGTATCCACTGTCCGAAGCACATCGTCCATCGCCCCGATATGATCCTCGTGCCCATGTGTACCGACGGCATAATCCAGATGTGCGACCCCTGCGGCGGAAAGCGTATCGAGGATCACGGACCCATCGTCGTTATTGCCCGCGTCAACTAACATCGCCGAATCTCCACAGGTCAGCAGCGTACAGTCCGCTTGGCCGACATCGATAAAATACACGGAAAACGCCGTATTGTCCGGCATCCATTGATACGCCGGATCCTCCGGCAAAAGCCCGCAGGCAGGAAGCACCGGCAGGACCAGGCAGAGGAGACGGCCAAAAGCTTTTTAAAAATTTTTTCATTTTCCTTTTCTCCTATATTGGATTTACGCTGTCGGAACACACAGAGGCAAAACAGCATGGGGTTCCCCATGCTGTTTTGAACAAAAACGTTATTCTCTTGACTGCAATCGTTGGAAAATGGCGCGGTGCTCCTGAACCTCTGCAGAATGCAGCCTACTTTTTCATTTGGCGCGTCAGCTTATAACGGCTGAGGCTATTTTCCGTCCTGATTCTTTCGGCCCGTCTGCTTGCATTGCAGCAAGGCATGCACTACCTTCGCCGCGACTTTCATATCCTCCTCATCTAAAGAAAGGATTTCCTTAACCAGAATCTGCTTTTTGCGGATCTTGAAAGCCAAGCGCGAGCATTTTTCGGGAAATCGGATCTCATTTCGACCGAAAAGATAGTCCAGGCTGACGCCGAAAAAAAATCCGCCAGCTCACACAGCACGGAGTAAGATGGCTGTCCCTTCCATTCTCATACGCCGCAATCGTCGAGCGGGCAACATGCAACTGCCTGGCAAGCTGCTTCTGCGTCATCCCACGCTCCTTTCGAAGCTGTAGCAGCCGCTCATGCAATTCCATGGATGATCTCACCGCCCTAATTCCAAACTTATTTGTATCTTAACATCCGCTTCCCTGAATGCATTAATTAGATAATATAATCATCTTTTGATAATATTATTATCTTTCATAATAAATTCCTTTTCATTAGCTTAACACGGATATACGACATCTGCAAGACATCGGCACACCGGACATACCGCCTAACAAACGGAAAGGGCCCAGCCATATGGGCCCCGGAAAGAGTATCGAAAAACGGAAAGAAGGTTTCCACGACCCACCGGTGAGAAACGCAACTTTCGCGTTTTCACCTTTTACGCCGACCCTCTCTCAAATCGGTCCTGTCCTACCGTATATATTGGGTTCACCGTCCTCTTTTTGGCCCCCTGCCTTGCGCCATTTTCACGCCTCGCTGCATTTACGTAGCAGAAAAGCCAAAATCCGGCGTCGGGACAGGGCCGGAACAGCTTCTCCATTCGTACCGATACGCCCACGCATCTCCAACGCCCGTTTTCCTCTTGCCATTACACAAGGAAACCGTTCGCTCCAGTGGAAAACGGCCGGGCTGCACGCTGCACATGTCATCCTGAATCTCTGTTATCACATACGCGTTGGAAGAATACAGAAAGCCCGTCTTCCTGTTATTCCTTCACACCGCCGATCGAGATGCCCTCGGATAACATACTTTCCGGTAAAAAGATAAACGATCAGGATCGGCAGGAGCGACACCACCAGCGCGGCGTATCGCGCGCCATAATCCGGCGTAACATTGTTAAAGTTGAGCAGCACGGTCGTTAAAGGGATGGTGTACAGTTCCATCCGGTTAATCAGCACATAGGGCGTGATAAAATTATTCCAGCTCGTGATGAACGCCATCAGCCCCATTGTAGCGATTGCCGGCGCCATAATCGGGAGGATGATCCGATTGAAAATCATAAACTCCCCAGCGCCGTCGATCCGCGCCGCCTCGATAAGCGAAATCTGCATTACGGAGTCCAGATACTGCTTGATAAAGAAGACTGTCGTCGGCGCGGCTGCAGCCGGAAGGATCAGAGGGAGATAATTGTTCAAAAAAGCCCAAGCATGGAAACATATTTATAAAACCCAATAATGCTGACTTGCGCCGGGATCATGATAACCATGAGAATCATTCCGTAAAACAGACGGCTTCCACGGGCACGGTAAGCTTTAATCGCATAAGCCGTCATCGCAGAAATATAAACCGACAGAATGGAGGAAGAAAACGGCGATAATCAGGGAATTCCCCATCGCGCCCCAAATGTTGATCCCGAGATCCGTAAAGGAAATTCTGGAGAGATTTTCAAAAAAGCTGGTTCGGGGATAATCGACATCCCACGCAGGATCTCATTTGTTGTATGGGTGGAACTTACCAGCAAAGTGACCACTGGGAAAAAGCACACCAAAGTCAGCAGAATGGAAAAAGCATAGGCAACAATTTTGTAATGATGAATCCGATATCTGTCCGCCGTTTCATGCTCAATCCACGCCTCCTTCCTCCTTCCAGCGCGCCAAGCGCGGAAAGCCAAACACTGAAAATAACAATCAGAAGAAACAGCCCGACGGACATGGTCGCCGCATAAGAATAATTATTGCTCCCCTTTAAACGCCGTTGTGTATAGATACATCACCGTCGTTTTCAGAACGCCGTCCGGCTTTCCCTCCGTCCCTCCGACTACATAGGGCACCTCAAAATTTGAAGGCCACCCACGATGGTCATAATCATCAGATATAAAATAATCGGCTTCAGCAGGGGAGCCGTAATCCGGAAGAACGTCGTCCGCATGTTGGCGCCATCCACAAGGCGGCTTCGTACAAGGTGACCGGGATGCCTGTAATCCCAGACATGAACATCACGATCGTATAACCGACGAACATCCAGAACTGGATAAAAGAAACCAGCAGGATTGAAGCGGCCTTGCTGCGCAGGAACTCGAACGGTTCCGTCAACAGGCCAAGCTTTACTAAAATCTGATTGACAATGCCACTGGGATAACCGAACATTGTTGTGAACAACATTGCGACAGAAACAGCGGTAAGCAGATAAGGCATAAAGATCACAGCTTTATAAATTCCCACCCCGCGCATCTTAAGGCGCACATCGGTAAACCAAGCGGAAAGCAGGAGAGCGATCCCAAGCTGCGGCACAAAATTGAAGACCCAGATCCGGATAACATTCCAGATGCTTTTATAGAAGTAGGCGTCTTGAAACAGTTTGGCGTAATTTTCAAAACCGATAAAGTGGAATTCATTCTGGAAGCCCGCTGTATCGGAAAAACTAAGCGCAAAGGTATTGAGCAGAGGATAAAGAGAAAACGCCTGAAAAACCACAACAAACGGCAAGATAAACAAATAGAAATACCGGTTGTAATTCACCCGTTTTTCGGTTTGGCTTTTTACGCATGATGTTCCTCTATTTGACTGGCCAGGGACGGCGCATTTCATGCCGTCCCCGGCCGACTTTCCGTATCCTGCTATCCGGTAATATCCGGATACTGGCCCATCAAATTGTTCCGATAATCTGACAGCGCCGTATCAAGATCCTTGTTCCCGTTGGCATATTCATATGCCTGATCAATCATAAAGCCGCAGACCGTCTCATCAAAATACTTATCCGTGTAATTTTCCTGGATATTTCCGGCAATTGCATTGAAAATCTCGTAATGATTCTGCCCGCCGAGCAGCTCATTTTCCATCCCCTCGGTCAGCTTTTCCGCCACGACAGCCGAAGCCGGATAGTCGCCGGTCTGTCCGCAGTAAGCGGTAAGGAAATCCTCATCTAGGGTTAAATATTGGAACAGCGTTTTCGCAATATCCAGGTTTTGCTCTGCGCATACACGCCCCAGAATGTCCCCCCGTTGAAGAAAAAGCTCGGACCTTCGCATACCGCCCAATCACCGTAGGTATCGTGCGTACCATCCGTGGAGGCGGTGTTCCTGGTAATGGTAAAATTGCCGAACCAGGTGGCGTTATTATAGCAGAACACCTCGATCGGATTGCCGGATGCATCCATCAGGCTGTCGCTCATGGAGGCATAGAAGTCCTCCTTGTATTCTTCAACTCCCACGACATAGCCGTTTTCCACAAAGGTCTTTCCATATTCGAAGAATTCCTCAATCGCTGGGTCTTCAGTAATTTTGTCGTCCTGTACAAACGGGACCTGACGTTGTCCATCAAAAATACCGCCAAATATTGTCAAGCCGGTGGTGTAATAACAAGCGCCGCCGGAAGCCTCCTTCAGCGTCGCCGCCGTTTCACGGACGCTCTCAGGTCGGCAAGCAGGGGGCTGCACGTCTTCCGGTTCGCTTACGCCGAGATACTTTTCCGCAATACTGCGCCGGTACCAGACTGCACCGGGCGTCGCCTGAAATGAAGGGTGCGCAGCACCCCGCTCGAATCTGTACCTAAAGAAACGGTGTAATCCGCCAATCGCATTGCTTCCGCTTCGCTGAGGAACTCGCTCATGTCCGCGAGGACGCCGCCCTCGACATATTTTTTGACGATAGCGACGTTAATTCCCCAGATATCCGGCGCGTCTCCGCTCGCAAGCGCCGGGTCGAGTTTCGCTTCAAATTCTTCACTGTCCACCATCGTGAAATCCATCACAAATGCGTCCGGGTAATCTTTTAGGTAATAATCGCTAATCATCGTGGGAAGCTCATCGGTAAACGACCACACGGAAAGCGTGGGAATGTCCCCGGCCGCACCGTCTTCCCCGGCGTTTGAGGCGCCAGATGGATGGCCAGTGCCCGCACAACCGGCGAAAAACGCCAGCACAATCAGCAGGCTAAGGGCCAGCCCAAAACTTCTTCATACAATTACCTTCCTTTCCTTTTTTGTCTGTGATTGTCAAATCTGAAAGCTCTCCTTTAGGACACACATACAGGAGCCATCCCGTTTTAGAACTTTTCTTTTATTCCATAAATCATGCTTTTTGGAACAGTAAAAAAAAGGAAGAAAAAACCCCATAAAGAACCTTTTTTCTTCCAATAAAATGAATTGTTCCAAAAAGCATGCTAAGCGGAAATAGGAATCTATCCGCCGGACTGCCTCCGCTTTGCCTCAATCTCCCGCAGACGGCCGCAAAGGGAAACCGCTTCCTGACGGCTATGCGCTTCAGCAGAAAGGATGACATGTGCTTCCGGCGGACATGCCGCTACCCAGTGTGGCGGGTAAGATGGCGCCGGTTTTTCCCCCGGGCCGTAATCATGCCAATGGCATACGCTGCTGCCGAAAAAGGCCGCTGCCGCGTCGAGAGTTTCCATCGGCTGGATCAAATTTAGAAGGCGCAAACCCTCAATCTTTTTAAAGCCCTCCCACTGATGCCGGGCATTTGCACAGCAGTGCATCCCACACCCACCGTAACGCCGGGAAAGCCGGTTGATCGGCGCTAAGCAGAACTGGTCGAACATCTGTGGGCTAAACGCCCCACCTCATCTTCTGAAAAGGTAAAGCCCCCTCCATATAGTAGTCTGGATAATGCGCGATATAACCCGTGCCAAAGTGCGGAACCATTCGTCCAAAACGCCGTCAGCAGATGCTCCGTAATGGCAACCAGCTCCTGGACCGCCGCCGGATCATCGAGCATCGCCATGAGGAATGTTTCTTTTTTTCCCATACCAGGGCCGCAATGTCCACTGGGCTCTGGATATCTGGCAGCGTGAGCACACAGTCTCCGCCCGCACGTTGACGAAGCTGTTCTCCCATTTCAAATAATTCGCTAAGGCTGGACGCATGCAGCTCGGGCGGACGCAACCTTGCCACCTCTGCGCCGTTATGCAGCAAAGGAAGGGCAAACGGCATATTGTCCCCCGAACAATAGACCCTGACATCCAAGGGCCTCCGCAAAAAATTTCCGTCCCCGTATAAATGGAAAGCGCAGGGACCGTATCGTCGTCCAGCCAGGACAGACGTTCATTTTGCCTCTGCCACAGGTCATACGACCATTGAAGCCGTGCCTTACGGTTTCGCGGTAGGGCCATGGCCGGGCCGGCGTATCTTCCTCCGACAGGGTCACCAGAACAATGGATCGAGTGGCGGAAGAAACGTCCATAAATCCAACCATTTCTGTTTTCTTTCTTTTGATGCTTAAGGGCACTAGAATCCTTCACCTCCTAAATCAATTTGGGGAAAAACCAAAAAATCATTTTATGAATTCTAAAACAAATCTTTAAAATTCATCGATATATCGTTGATTTTTGTGTCTATTTAATATAATAGTTATATCACACTCTTCCACATACTGTACAGGTGGAAACTGACAACTAATAGGAGTTTTGCGACATGAATGATTCCAGCGCCGATCCGCCACAGCCAAAAGACAGTTATTTCCAAAACGACTATCCTGATTTTGATTGGTGCTCCCTGCATGTGGAACATTCTATCCTCCCCCTACCGTCATTTTCAAAAACACACCCATAACTTCAGCGAAGCGTTTATTCTCCTCTCCGGTTCCACCGTTCATCTGGTAGAAGACCGCGCTTATCCTGTGGGAAAGGGATGTGTCTGCGTCTTGAAAGGGGACACGGTGCATGGCTTCCAGGACTGTGAAAACCTTGAAATTATTAACCTAATGTACGATTCTCGGACGTTTTCGGCGTACAGGACAAGCTGCGTACGATCCCCCGGCTTCGACCCGCTTTTCCTCATTGAGCCGGAAATCCGAAGCCATAAAGAATATCCTTGTTCCCTGATTTTTGGAGGACGAGGATTTGGAACGAGGAAAACGTTAAGCGATTTGGCCATTGATCTGCTCGCAAAGGGGAAAAAAGGAATATTCCGTTACCATACAAATGCTCTTTTTCACACTGGTCTCTTTTTTCTTTTCCGCCCGCTATGTCGCACAGGGTGGCACGGCGCAAAAAATCCAGGTTCTGGCACGGGCGATCCGCTTTATGGAGGAACACCTTGCCACCCCCATCCGGGTTGGTGATGTCGCGGGCCACGCGATGGTTTCTCCCCGGCATTTAGAACGGCTGTTCTGTGAATATTATGGAAAAAGCCCTGTGGAATATCTTACCGAGGCGCGGCTCAGGCGTTCTTTGGCTATGTTGTCCCGGACAGATTTGGATGTGGCGGAAGTCGCGGAACGTTGCGGCTTTTCCGATCCATCCTATTTTTCACGTGTTTTCAAACAAAATTACGGCGTGTCCCCAGCAAAGTGACGCGCCGTATTGTTTACTGAACAGGATTCGCCGCCGCAATCGGTGGTTCCCTCCTCCCGATCAAGTCGCTGTAAAAAAGCAGGCGTCAGATCGCGCTTTTCCGACAAGAAGACGTTCCTGCACACGACAAGCGCCGAGAAAAAGCGCATTTCATCAAAAAGAGGGAAAGGCGCGTACAGGCTGATCCGCGTCCGCTTTATGGCGGCTTTTTTCCGTTTTTACAGGCGGTCCTGCCGATCTGACCCAGCCTTTGAAGCCGCACGCTGTTCCCACAGACCCGGCACGGGCATGCAAAAAGCGTTGCCCGCCTGTCCGCACAGACGGTGCTCCCATCACTCAGGCTGCGCCCTCCCGCGACATAAAACGCCGCCTGCTCTACAGAAAGCATCAGCATGTTTGCGATTTTGGTTTACGTAAAGGAAACCCACGGTCCTTCCCTCGTTGGTTTTACGCGCCTTGACCTTCCTCTGTCGGCAAAGAGGTCACGTCACAGGCGTCTTTTTATTATTTTTCTCCCTGCTGCAACATTTCCGCCCTCTGCGCGGTGTTTCTATCATGGAGGGGTCAAACATGAACGAATCGATCGATCGCATTCCCTTAACACGCCGGACGGTCAAAGCGCGGAAGCGCTCTTTGACCAGTACGGCGATATGGTTTACCGGCTTGCCTTTCTGCGCGCGAAAACCGGTATGACGCGGACGATATCTTACAGGAGGTTTTGTCCGCTATCTTCGTTATGCGCCGGTATTCCGGGACGAAAGAGCACTGCAAGGCCTGGCTGATCCGGGCAACCATCAACCGGACAAATTCCCTTCTCAGCTCCGCATGGTTCCGCCGGACCGCGCCGCTCGACGACACGCTCAGTACGGAAATGCAGGAAACCAGCGAGGTATACGGTGCCGTGATGAAGCTCCCCAGGAAATACCGGACGGTCATCCATCTCTACTATTACGAGGATTATTCCACCTCGGAAATTGCGCGGATTCTCTCGCAAAGAAGCCACAATCCGTTCCCGGCTGCATCGCGCCCGCGCGCGCTGCTCCGCGAGGAACGAAAAGCGAGCCTATGATGATGTTTAAGGAACGTTACCGGGAAGAAAATGAACGGATAAAGTCCACGCCAGAGGCCCGGCGCCGTGCTCTCAAGCGGTGCGGCAGGCGGCACAACAGCCCATATTGGGAAAACATCGCTATCCCCGCCGTTGGAAACCCGCCGCGGTTGCCGCCTTCTGCGCGCTGCTCCTCATTGCCGGAATATTTGCGGCGACAAGCCCTCTGCTTGCTTCACAAGACGCCGGAGCTCCTGCCCGTCAATACGGAACCGCTCTCCGGCCTCGATGGGTACGAGACGCTATACACCCTTGTCACGAACATTTCGCACAACAGCAGGGATTTCTTCGCCGATACAGGCGAGAGCATGGCCGCTGTGGCAGAAGATGGGGCCATTCCCGAAACCGGCATGGCGACCGGCGCTGCCCAGACGCCGAGACGGAAAGCACTACCGAAGAGGCGAACCCGGAAACGATTATTCCGGCACAAACCTCCAGGTAGAAGGCGTTGATGAGGCGGACACTGCCAAGACCGACGGCACCTACCTTTACCGCCTACAAAAAACAACACCTTTCGATCCTTTCCTGTGAAGGGGCATCCACTAAGCTGCTCTCCCAAACCAAAGTCGCTGCAGGCGAAGCCAGCCCGGAAGCCGGCGGAGGGGGAGGGCTCCGTCAACGAAACCGCCGTGGAGATGTATCTGCCGGCGACCGTTTGATCGTTATTAAAAACCGTCTATGTGTGGAAGGACACGGATCACGGCTGGGAAGCAGAGGACTATACTGCCGCCTCGGTTTACGATATTGCCGACCGCACAGCGCCCAGCCTTATCACGGAATTCTGCCAGGACGGCGCTTATCTCACCTCCCGGCTGTCCGACGGCGTGCTGTACCTGTCTCCAATGACAGCCCGGACACCGAACCAATCACGGGCGAGCCGGAAACCTATGTCCCCTGCACCTACGACGGCGGCACTGCCGTCCCCGTCGCGGCAGAGGCGATTTATGTAGTGCCAAACCCGGACACGACACAATACACCGTCATTTCCTCTGTAGACGCCGCCACCGGAACGATGATCGACAACCAGTCCGTATTGGGCGCCACACCGGAGCTTTACATGACCGGTGAAAACCTTTACCTTGCACGTACGGTATACGACTCTGAAGCAGGGGACCCCTTCACGGAGGACGGCTACGAGGTCCAAGAATTTCACGACACCGTACGGACAGAGCTCCTGCGCTTTTCCTTGCAGAGCGGGCAGATTGACGCCGCATCGGAAGGGAGGTCCCGGGGCGCTTGTTAAATCAGTTCTCCATGGACGAATACGACGGGCATCTCCGTGTTGTCACCACATGGGATGAATCAACCTATCGCGTCTATACCGATCAAAAACACGGCTGGGTCAATTATCAACCCGGCGACAGTCTGACAGAAAACGCCCTGTACGTCCTGGACAGCGATCTCCATGTGACCGGCCGGCTGGAGGGCCTTGCAGAGGATGAGCGCGTATATTCCGTCCGTTTTCGGGCGCTGTCGGGTATTTCGTTACCTTCCGCGAAACCGACCCGCTCTTTACGGTAGACCTCAGCGATCCGACAGAACCGGAAATCACAAGCCAATTAAAATCCCCGGTTTTCCTCCTATTTGCGTAGTGTCTATGGGGACAGCCTGCTGTTTGGGATCGGAATGGATGCGGACGAAGAAACTGGCGAGACGCACGAAATGAAGCTGAGCATGTTCGATATCTCCGACCCATACGATGTCACCGAAAAGCACACCATGCTGTTGGATATTGATTGGTCTGAGGCACTTTACAATCACAAGGCCATCCTGATCTCCCGGAACGCGACCTGATTGCCTTCCCCGCCGGCGCCGGATACGAGATCTACGGCTATTCTGAAACAACCGGCTTTACCGGAAAGCATCCGTCGACAGCGACCTTGATTGGTCCGGCGGGGACGCACGCGGCCTTTATTCCGGCGACTGCTTTTATGTCTGCACAGGCGATATGGTCACCGTATTCCGGATGGACAATTTTTCAAAGCTGACGCAAATCGCCCTGTAGGCCCTGGCTCCGGAAAGCAGGCCCCCAAAAGCAGATCCCCTCTTTGCATCTGGGTTCAACGCTAGGACAGCCGATTCAAAAAATAGGCAGAGCCGACGCATCTTTTCGCATCGGTTCTGCCTTAATTTCCAGTAAATATAACAGCTTCTTCATCCACTTTTTTAGAAACCGGCAGAGACGAGAAGGACCACCCTGCAAGAAACGCCATTCCTCCCAGTAAAGAGCCGGAAGCGGACCGACGGTCCAGGACGAAACACACCTCGCGCCCTTTCTTGGCAAAAAGCCGGGCTGGGGATGACGGCCCGTCAGGGCGCAGCCCTTATAAAAACTTCCGCTAAAAGCGGTAATGATAAAACGCAATTGCCATGTTGCAAATTTCGTCTATCCATTCATTTTTCTTGGTAATAAGGAAAAATAAACGCCTATATCAGGAAAACCATCCCGGCAAGACGCCAAGCGGCCTCAACAGGCAGCACGGACGCCGAATCTATGTGCTATATACCGGGCACCCGCCTCCCGCCGCTCCGCAATTTCCGTAGAAGGCGCGGCGGGGAGGCCTGTCGGATCTGGACCCCATGGGACGGTTCATCCTTTCCGTTCTGGCATAATCTATTCTGCCGCTACCAGTAAAATCGGCGACTCACTCTGCTCCGGCACTACCGCGACCGGCTCTCCGTCAATCCGGATTTCCAGTTCCGCCATGGCCTCACCGGTATATGCGGCCCATTGCAGGTCATAGTCCGATCCCGGCGGATTCCCGGATTTGTCGTCCGTATAGGAAAGGGGTGATACAGGGAGCAGAGGGATCGCCGCCTTCCTCCCAATTCCCGCCGGTTTCCGCCGTAAGCCCTTTCCGATAGACCAAATACGACGTCGTAATTTGACCGTCCTTTTCCTCCGTATTCATAAGGACATATACGCCGGCCTCACGTGATTCGCAATTTTCCAGCCACATGGCGGCGCTTCCCGCCGCCTCGCGGCGGTCAACCTCCCTGCGCATAGGTAAAAGAAGTCGATACGGCGTGGTTCATGCCCATACCACCATAATTCAGCAAAGCAAACGTCAAAAACAGCACGCAGAACAGAACAGGAAGAAAGATCGCGCAGAGGATCACCGTAAGCAACGCACGGTCCTTTTTTCTTTGGCCGCACAGCAGGCGGATCCGGCGCGGGAGGGAGCGGCGCACCGCAATACGGGCATGCCTGCCACTTTGCCTCTGCAGCAGCGCCGCGCGCCGTACACCGGCGCTTTAACCCCGCACCGCATTGCGGACAGGCAGGTATTGCTCCGTTACCTCCGCACCGCACTGCGGGCAGGGAGAAACCAGGATTCCGTTCCGGACAATCAAATAAACGATAAACCCGATCAAGCCTGGGGCAATAACAGCGATAATTGTCCAAAGCACCGCATCCATCCGCCGGGCTTTGGCATCACGGTAAACATAGACGCCGACAAGTATGGGGATCAACACGACAAACACCAGTATCAACGGGCAGCAAACCAATTGCGCTCATTTCCATTCCTCTTTCTCCGACGAAAAACACTACTGCGATCACTGCACTTCCTATCATGCCGATCGCCCAGCAAGCTAACATAAACGCGCCGGTCCGGAAGTCGAGCCGCAGGATCAGGAGCGCCGCCAAACAAAAACACACCTGCCACATCAGTGCCGCCACGGAAAGTAAAACTGCATACCGGCGCCGTTGCCGGGGTTGCCTCCAGGCGGCGTAGCCGCGCCTCATTGAGCGGCGGGGGGCGCCGCCGATGTAAATCAAAATAACGTTTCATCCTTCAGCCTCTCTTTCAACCGTGTCCTTGCACCTGCCAGTCGGGTTTCACTGTTCCAGGCGGGACTTTCAGCATCCGTGCGGTCGTTTCGATATCAAAGCCATTAAAATAGTACAGGATCACCGCAAAGCCTTTGTTTTCCGGTAACGCAGATACTGCCGCATGCACGGCGCTGTAATCGCTTGCTCCGGCGCGGGCACATTTTCAAGCGCCATTGTCTTTTTCTTCTTCGGAGGCAAAAGCCGTCAAATACCGGACTTCGTTTCTTCCGTCGCCATCGATCCCGAAAAAGGTTGACGCAGATTTTGGCGATCCACGGTTCAAAATCACGTGAAGGATCGTACCGGGCAAAAGCAACGAAAGGGCCCGGAGCCAGGTTTTCCTGGTACAGGTCTTCCCGCGTCAAAACATTTCGCCGCACAGTTTTCTGCAAAGGCCGTACAGCCGTCGGCCATGGGTTTCAATATATTGATCAAAGCAACCCCCGACCCTCCTCTCAAAAAAGATACGGTCCTGCGGGCGGATCGGTTCATTTTTCATAAAAGTGAAATCGCAAAAAGGCGAACGTCCGCCCGGCACAAGCCTGTCTGAGGCGGATATCTCCAGCACAGGCGGCGGAATGCTACCGGTTCTATGCGCTGCCGGCGGGTACGGAAAGATTTTCCCGACGGCCCGGCACATAGCGCTGTGCAGCCGGAATTTGCGCCGTCCTTTTATCCTGCCGGCGGCATTTTCTCCACTATGTGCAAAAGGGTGGTCCTTTCTCAAAAACGCCCTTAAAAGCTTGGAGGCCGAAAGGAAGCCATATCATCTTTGCGAAAGGAACAACACGGCTTTGATCATGCCGTTCTGCTTTGTCAGTTGTTCGTTTCGTGCGATAACGCCGCTGCCGTCATACTGAAGGCGCTGCGTCGGGGCAAACTGGATTTCTACCCGTTCTTTTTTTGAATAAAGCCGATAAAAAAGGCCTCTGAATTTTTATACAGCGTGATATGTACCCGGTTTTCTGGACACCGGCTTAAAAATGAATAATTAACTTTCCATCATGGATGCTTCCCTGAATTTAGGAGGCATCCATTTAGTTTTAACTTGATTCTGCTGTTATTGTAATAGTCGATATAATCAACAATAGCTTTGGAGAACACTTCAAAGGAAGGATAATCTTTCTCAAAACCATAGAACATTTCATTTTTTAGTCTACCGAAGAAGGTCTCCATAATGCAGTTGTCATAGCAGTTGCCCTTTCGGGACATAGATTGAATAATTCCATGCTTTTGAAGTTCGCTCCGGTAAAATGCGTGCTGATATTGCCAACCCTGATCCGAGTGCATGACCAGACCCTGCACAGAGGGGAAGCGTTTAAATGCCTTGTGTAGCATATCGCTTGATTTGTTCCATGTTCGGACTGGTAGAGATTATAAGAAATAATCTCATTTGTATTCATGTCCAGAATCAGATATAGCACTTACCCCAAGACAGGTTGAACTGTGATACATCGGTCGTCCACTTTTGAAGTGGCTTCTCGGTACTGAAATCCCGATTGATAATGTTATCGGCGACTTTGCCGACATCGCCTTTGTAAGAATGGGTACTTCTCCTTGGGACGTTTGCCAAACAGTCCAAGCTGATTCATGATTCGCTGGACACGCTTGTGATTTACCAGAAAGCCACGGTTCAAAGCTCCCGATGTGCCCTTCTTACGCCATATCGTTTCCTGTTCTCATTAAAAACGGAAACGATTTCTGACGATAACTCGGCGTTTCGTTCTCTGACTTTATCGGTTCTGCCAAGTTCATAATAGTATGTCGACCTAGACAGCCCAATGGCATCCAACAAATCATTCAGTCTGTGTCCTTCTTTGCGGAGTTCCTGACGAGCGCAAGCTTTTTCGCCTTGAGTTGCGCTGCGCATCGCTCTTCTCTCAAGGCAATCTCTTTTTTTACGACGGCAATCTCGCTCTCAGACGCTCGTTCTCAGCTCTAAGCCGAATCACTTCTTCTCGCTCTGAAGGGTCCAGTTCTGCTGGTACTATTTTCTTCTTCATGGCAGGCTCCTTGGGTGGCCGTCCTTTTCGTGTGCGACCAATCCTGATACCCTTTTATTTTATAGCATCTGACCCATTGGTACAAAGAGACCCGCATTGATTCCAGCCGAAATTGCCGTTTCTCTCACACGATGCACTGGCCAAAATTTTAGCGATTAAGCTCATACTTTTCTTCTGCTGCCCATACTTTGTTTTGATTTTTGTCGCAGTGCTTCTGGACCTGAAGCATCTTCTGTTCGAACCCAAATCGAACCGTATCGTGAAATCGCTTTTCCTTACCTCCGTCTGGTGTTTCTGGCCATTTTCCTTGGTGGTACAATTCCAACGCACTTTTTCTTGTATTCATAACTTTTTCATAAAATACCCCCAATACTGGGTGTCCAGTATTAGGGGTACATATCAGCGAGGTAGGCCATCGGTCAATTTTCGATATTTATTTTTGACAAAGCTTGCCGCCTGCGGACAGCAAAAGCTGTCCGCAGGCGGCAAAGTGCACTGTGGATGCTACACTTTCACCGATAGCCGCATAATCGGCGGAGATAGAGGCTTGATCGGGACGAAACAGTGGAACCATTCCTTGCCTGCCGGCTTTCCCACTGATAAAGACCGAAGCGACGCTGCACACAATACGCCTGCAGGAGCGTACCGGCGTGCACCGCTTAAGGGATTTTACTTCCGTCAGCTTGCCATAATTTCGATCTTGTATCATAATATCAGGTCTTTTTTCTTCTTCATTTCATGGAAAAAAACGCTCTTTCTCCAATAAGGCGATCATCACAGTAGAATTATTTTTGCGTTTTATTGCAATTCGATCGAGAGAAGCCGCCAAAGAGGCCGATGAATTATTCGTAGAAGAAAGCTTTACGATGTCATGGTATGCAATTTTATTTTAATGAATCCAAATACAATTAGCAGGCAATCATTTTGCAGTTCGACATCGTTGTGGAACACAATACAACAACAAAATAACTCCAATACAATCAACACCGCCGAAACAATGATTACCACAAAATGTTCTTATCGATAATCGACAGAACAATAATAGAAACAAACTCGATTGCAGCGAATACAATAATGGCGCAAAACCACCATGCTACTTTTCCTTTAAATCGCATCATGATACCTCGCCTTATACGGCTATTATCTTCGACCATTTACAACCCGCTTCATTGGAAAATTGCCTTTCCATGGTAAAAATTCCGCCACAAGCGTGTCAATCAAGCGCTTTCCGAATCACCGAAATGCCGAGACCTGCTTAGCCCCTCCAGCACTGCCTGCCGAGCAGCACTTCAAACGCTTTCCTTATGTCCTCACCGAAACCGAACTGCATTATTTCGCGCGCCACAAGCCGAGCGCGGGCATCCGCACAAAATAGATTTTCACCGTTTTCCAACGTCTGAAAGCCATCCTGAAGCGTTTCCGGCGAGTAACGCCGCATCGCCTCCCCGGACGTCTGTAAACCGGAAGCCCACCGCTTCGACCTCTTCCTGGGAAAAGGTGCGCCGGATCGACGGCATAGGTAATTTGGAACCGGCCTGAAGAGCCGTGAATCAGATGCGCCGCCGCCATAATGGTCGCCAAACGCACCGGCCCGGTACTGTTCCATCAAATACGGCGTGCCGTGATATCCATAACGGCGGATCAGTGCGTCCACCTCCGGATTCTCCAACCTCTGCACGCCGGGCAAGCAGAAGCAGCCCCGCCATCTGCCACCAGCATCCTGCCCTTGATAATCCCTTTATTCGCCACCCAATGTTGTCACAAATTCTTCCGGCTCCAGGTAAAGCGACGAATCTTTTCGGCCTCCGCTGTTCCTTCCAAGTAATATTCAATGCTTAGAAAGCAGCCGCACGCTCATATGGTTCCCGTGTCTCGCTGATAATAGTCCGCAGCGCAGTGTGAGCCCCTTCGCTCCTGGGACAACAGTCAACAAAATAGGTTAAAGGCAGTGAATCCAAAAATGCGCCTGCGCATAATCGAACACCACCCTGACCGGGGGTATCCGTTCGCCCTAAAATGGTCTCCAACCCACATACGGCGCCGAGCATATGGATTGATTAATCATCTGCCGCCCGCCAAGGCCGACAAAAAGATTTTTGCTGTAATTGCCATCCCGACAACCTCGTGCGGCACGACCTGCCCGATAGAAAAATCCGTCGTATTGCCGGACATAAGGCGCCGGCTGACTTCAACACGAATCGGCTCCGCATACCTGCCGGCCGATAATTTCGCACAACTCTTCCGGCACCTCCCAACCGAAACCGTATCCGTCTGCCAATGGTGCTGCAAAAGTGCCTCCGGATATCGGTACCAAACATCCGCCCCTTTGTCTCTTGCGTCATCGGCGCGTGCGTCCCGGCAGCCGGCATAATTTCCACTCTCGGCTTCCTGGCGGAAAGCTCCGTAAGTCTGTGTGATTTCCCCGCAAAGGAATAAAAGCGCGTAAAATCTGGCGGTACAGCGCACCCGCCCCAGATCGCCGTATTGCGCCAGCAGCGGTCCAATGTTTGTCCAGCACTCTGGGCGAAACCGGCGCTTTGCCGTAGAGGCCGCCGTAATCGTTTCCATATCGTCCCTCTCTTCCCAGTCCTCTTGTCCTGCCCGCAATCGCTGGGCGGTATCCGCTCTTCAGTATAGCATGCGTCCCAACAGGACGCAAGACTTCGCCATCACCAGGGCACTGTTTCCGCATAAGATGCCATCAGAGAGATCCATACACCTGCGTCCGTTTTTCTTTCAATCCCCGCGGACCGCTTTAAAAAGACATACTCGAACAAATGGATAGAATAAACACGCCTGACGATCCGGGCGTGTCTAGAAAGGAGGGAAACATATGAAAAAAACCCCTAAAAAGAGGAGTTGTTGGTCTGCCCTGCCGCCGGTTCGGTATTCCGTCCAGGCCCGGCAGCGTCGGCAGTATTAAAGGTGATGTGTCATTTCGTTCTGTTTTCTTGGAACATCTATATCTTATCCGTTCTTTGTAAATAGGAACAGACAAAGCGTGAAATTTTGACAACAATTTATTACGATTTTATAACGTTCCGGTTTCCAACGGGAAAACGACCTTATAACGCCAAGTGTTTCTGAAAGATCCGTCTCGGAATGCGCAGTGGAAAGGAAAATTGCTTCAAACTGCGACGGCGCCGGATAAATTCCATGCCGCAGCAAAAATGGTGACCCAACGCAAGCATAGCGCGCCGGGATCCGAGGCCCGTGCGCTGTCAAAATCCCGACATACCCATCCGTGAAAAAGACGCACAGCAAAGAACCCACGCCTGTCACACAGCAAGGAATCTCATACCGTTCGGCTAACCTACGGATCGATCGGCAGAAAATCCCGCGCGCTTCAAGCACGCAGCGTACAGCGACGGGATCCTTCGGGCAAAGAGAGCGTCTTCAGGCTCGCCGCCATCGCCACTGGTTTCCGCTCAGCGTTCTCGCCTGGTATACGCTCCCGGCAGGCGCGACCAGTCTACGATCTCCGCCGCCCGCCATAGCAATCTCACCGGCATTCCGCCGCTGATGATTTTTTCCGCGGCGTGATCCGGCGTGACGCTGCTATCACCCCTGTGCGCCGGAAAGCGCTGCTGAAACCTGTAATCACTCTGCTCAGCACCAGTACCCCATCCCTGCGCGGTGCATAGCTCCCGCAGCCCCTGCAAAAGCCTTCTCCGGTAGGACGACTCCCCCATATTAGCTGCGACCGGCTCCACAATAACCGCCGCAATCTCTTCTGGATTCTCCTCAAACAGCGCACGGACCTCCGAAAGGCTGTTGTAGCGCGCTGGTCAGCGTATCCTCCGCACAACCGGCCGGGACGCCAAGACATCGTCCGGTACGCCGGCCGTCATTAGACCGGACCAGCCTGCACCAACATTGCATCGCAATGCCCGTGATAGCACCCGGCAAATTTTATGATCTTTTTTTCGCCCGGTGTACCCCCGTGCGGCACGCAGGGCGCTCATGACCGCCTCCGTACCGGAGTTCACCATCCGCACCATCTCAAAAGCCGGCACAAGCCGGCACAGACGCTCCGCCATTTCAACCTCCGCACAGGTCGGGGCGCCGAAGCTCAATCCGTCCTGTACCGCCCTCTGTACCGCCTCCCGAATTTCCGGCCGGTTATGGCCGAGCAGCATCGGCCCCCAGGAACCGACATAATCAATATACCGGTTCCCTTCGATGTCCCAGAGATAAGCGCCTTCCGCCCGACGGATAAATCGAGGGGTATTGCCGACGGCGCGGCAGGCGCGCACCGGGCTGCCGTTGACACCGCCCGGCATGACCCGCTCCGCACGGGTAAACCACCTTCGAGGTTTCCATCAGCCGATCCTCCTTCGCATATATTGGCAAGCGATTTAGCAAAATACGTCAGCAGGAGATCTCTCCGGCACGGTAGACACCCCGCCGCCATCTCACAGACAACAGAGGCCTCGTCGATCCATCCTTTGCCGCCGCAGCCTTTACCATTGCATATTCCCCACTGACGCTGTACGCCGCCACCGGAACCTGTGTCTCGTTCTTTTGACCTCCCGCACAATGTCTAGATAAGAGAGCGCCGGCTTGACCATCAAGAGATCTTGCACCCCTCATTCAGATCCATCGCCGCCTCCTTAAGCGCTTCCCGCCGGTTATGGTAATCCATCTGGGTATCCCTTCCATCTCCAAAGGAAGGGGCGGATCCTGCCGCCTCCGGAACGGGCTGCAAAAGCCGAGGCGTATTTCACCGCATAAGACATCACGGGCACATCCTCCCATCCCGCTTTATCCAGCGCTGTGCGCGAATCGCCGCAACACGTCCATCCATTCATATCGGACGGCGCAACCATGTCCGCGCCCGCCTGCGCCAGAGAAACCGCCGCCTGCGCTAAAAGCGGCAACGTTCTGTCATTGTCCACTTCCACCCCTCGCAGTACCCCCCACAGTGGCCATGGGAAGTATATTCACACAAACAGACGTCCACAACCCAATAAAGCGACGGAAACTGTTCCTTCCCGATTCTGAGTGCATGCCAGTACGACGCCGTCCTCCGCCCAAGCACCGGAGCCGCAGTCATCCTTTTTTCCGAAGGGATCCTGAACAACATCACGCATCCTACGCCCGCTTCCATAACCTCCTCCAGAGCAAACGGCAGCTGATCCGACCCATCGATATTGTCCCGGCATAGAGGGATTTCTTCCCGTATCTTATTTCCCGTCCCGTACAAAAGTGGATAAATCAGGGAAGAGGGATCCATCCTCGTTTCCCCGTACCATTTTCCGCAGGGTCGGCGTTTTCCGCAGCCGGCGCGGTCGATGCATCAAATCCATGTTCCCGTCTTCCTTCCTGATTGTATTTCCGTGCCGCCGCCAAAAGTCCCGGTATAGAGGCCTGCTCCGCAATTATACACCGGACGCCGTACCGGGCAGCTTCCTCGGCAGTCTTTTTTTTTTTCCGATACAGAGCCCATCAATCCCTGCCGCATGGGGTAGGCACTGAAAAAGCCGCGTACCGACGACGCGCTGGTAAACACAGCTAAATCTCCGTCTTGAAGGGAAAACCATGACGGAAGCGAAACCGTCAGGCGCGTCCGGTAAACCGGAAAGCAAGCGTGCGCTACGCCTGCCCGGCGGGAGTGCGGCCGCACAATCCGGATCGGGCAGCCTGGGCGTCACCAAAAGCACCCGCTCTCCGGCAGCACGGACGGCAAGCCCTTCTCCGAGGCTTGCACCGCAAGCCGTTTTCCGGCAAATAATCCGCAACCAACCCGCGCTCCTGCAGCGCCCGTGCCGTCGCCGGACCGACAGCAGCTAGCTTCATACCCGCCAGCGCCCGCACGTCCAGCCCGCAGGAAAGCATTGCTTCAAAAAAGCGGAAACTCCGGCCTCCGAAGCAAAAAAAGCGATCCATTGATAGCTGCCGATTTCCTGCAGGACCGGTGCAGCCTGTTCCGTGGAAGCGATCGACTCCGTCCGGATCGCCGGGAGCTCTACCACTTCGGCTCCCTCCTCGCGGAAAGATGCCGCCGTTTGAGAGGCCCTCCTGCCCGCCGGACGGGTAAGCAGCACACGCAGCCCATGGAGCGGCCTTTTTTCCGCCCACGAAAGCGCTTCAGACAGGGAACACACTCGTCCGACAATCATGATTCCCGGCGTCCTGATTGCCGCCGATTGCGCGGTGTCCGGCAAGGCGGCCAGAGTCGTTCCCCGTTTCTGCTGGCGGCTGTTGGTCCTGTTTTCCACCACGGCTGCCGGAGTCTCCCGGCGGCATCCCGGCGGCAATCAAGCCCTTCCGCAATTTCCCGCAGTACGCCGATCCCCATCAAAAAAAACAAGGGTCGTCTCCGCCCCAAGCGCCGCAAGCACAGGGAAATCCAGAGAAAGCTCACCTGCCTCCCGGTGTGCCGTCGCCACATATACCGCCGGCAGCCCCTCTGTGTAACCGGAATCCCCGCATATGCCGGGACAGAAACAGCAGAGGTGACACCGGGAACAACCTCAAATTCCACTCCATGTTTTTGCAGGAAGCAGGCCTCTTCGCCGCCTCGGCCGAACACAAAATGGGTCGCCGCCTTTCAAGCGGGATTAACCTGACGCCCGTTCCGGGCCTCTCGAAGTAAAAAAGGCGGTTGATCTCCTCCTGCGGCAGCGTATGGCTTCCCGCCCGCTTCCCAACATCAATCTGTTCCGCCTCCGGCGGAGCATCGAAAAGGATCTCTGCTCCCACCAAACGATCATACACTATCAACTCCGCGCCCAGCACTGCTTTTCCTTTCAGGGTCAGCAACCCGGCGTCCGACGGACCCGCGCCGACAAGCCAGACCTTCCCCATTTTCACAGCGACGCCTCGCTTTTCGGAGCCGGTCCGCCAGCGCTTCTCCCAGCCGCTCCGGGACAGCCGTATCCCCTGTCTGCTCCCCTGTGACAAAATTTGTTCCATCTGGGCGCTCGTACAAACCGCACAAGCGTATCTCCGTCCCGTCTACTTCTGCATAAGCGGCCGACGGCGCTGTACAGTCCCCGCCCAACGCACGGACAAACGCCCGTTCCGCCCGCGCAGCGACTTCGGTTTCCCAATGGCCCCAAGCCGTCCAGGATAGCCCGGTCAAAATCCGACCGCGCCTGTACGGCGAGGATCCTGCCCCGCCGCCGGATCATCTCGCGTGTGGTAAAGCAGTAGGACATCCGATGGGGCAAACCTGCGCGAAGAAGCCCCGCCGCCGCCAAAATCAGGGCGGTATAAACGCCGCCGTCAATTTTTTGAAGCCGTGTCAGGATATTTCCCGAACCGGCGCAATGACTGCATCGGGACAGCGCCGGCGAAGCTGAAGCTGGCGCGCCGCGCACTCCCTGTGCCGACAGCGCCCATCCAGTTCCCGTCCGTCGGAGCAGATGCGGGCAGCACCAGAACGTCCTGGGATCCCCGCGTACCGGGCATGCCACAATCGGAAGCGCCGGGTTCTCCTCCAACGGCAGATCCTTCAGGCTGTGTACCGCAAGATCAATCCGTCCTGTCAAAAGTGCCGCATCAATTCCTTAACAAAAAAGGCCCTTTCCCCGATTTCAGCCAACGGCCGATCCAACACCCGGTCCCCAGTCGTCTTCAACGTCACCAGTTCAAACGCCGCTTCCGGCCGCAGCTCCGCAATTGGTCTATCACCAGCTTCGTCTGCGCTACCGCCAGGGCGCTCTCCCGGCTTCCCACTCGGATGACTCGCTCCATTCTGTCCCTCCTCTTTTCTCCAATCTCTTTTGAGAGCATCGCCTGAACCGCCTTGAAACCATCCGGGCCTTCTTATGATCCGCCCGCCTGAACAGATGCCAACCGTCAGGTCGCCGTCAACGGCAAGGCCGGGAAAATAAAAGTCGCAGGCTTCCTCCGGTCGCACCGGTTTACTAACGCTCCAGCACGGCGGCCGGATGCACATGCTTCACGGTTAACCTCCCCGCAATCCGTCGCCGCAAGCACCAGAAACGCTCCTTGGCAATCCCCCTCATGATAGGGACGGGCCGACCAGGAAACTTTCCCTGCCAATACCAGTTTTCGGATCTCCTCGACGGCTTCGGGCGCAACCACCCGAATATCGCAGCCGAACGGCAGCAACGCGCAAATCCGGCGGGCGGCTACCGTACCGCCCCAACGACCAGCACCCGTTTTCCCTCTAGGTTGATAAACAAAGGGAAATAACGCATCGCCTTCCCTCCTTCCGTTTTCACTCTTTCCCTACCGCAGATGCTCTGCCGCTTCCTCCAGCGCGGAGATTACCTGCGCCCACGCCTCCCGGGAAGCGTTTCCTTTAAGCCGAATACCAGCCCTTCTGCACTTTTCCGGACGGCGGTGCGAACCTCTGCACGCATTTGTTCTGTTGTCCGTGGGAATTCCTCCAGCCGAGGGTTACGGCGAAGCCGCGCGTCTGTCGATTCCGAAAGCAGAAAGCCAATCCGTTCCGCCGACGGCGCCCATTCCCTGAACCAGTACCAGTCGGCAAATGCGTCAGCCTGCGCTGCAATTTCAGACGCTACGGCTTGCTGCCGTTCCTCATCTGGCCGCACATCGCCCCCGAACGCATCCAGGTCGTAAAGCCGGACGCCGGGGAGGGTTCGCAGCGCCGGATCCATATCCCTCGGGACGGCAAGATCGACAAGGCCGTATGTCCGCCCCGTCTGCTGTGCCGCCGCAAACGCTTCCACCCGGACCGTTTTATGGGGACTCCGCGTAGCGCTGTAAACATAATCCATCCCGCCTATTATCGTATAGCGCACATCGTAGCCGACGACGCTACAGCCCGCCGGGATCACCGCTTTCCCTTTGTGATATTGCCGCAGCGTCATCCAGACCTCCGCGCCGCGCCGGCGTAGAAGCGTTGCCGTTGCCCGGCCCATCTCTCCGTTCCCAATCACCATGCAGCGCTTTCCTGCAGCGTCGCACCTTCCTTCCTCCAATAACGCTACCGCTCGCCGGGATGGAACGCACGCCGGGGGCAAAGCAGGCCCTTCGCCCGGACACGCTTCCCTGGCGGTAACCGCGCTGCAGGAAACAATGTGGAAAGCACGGCGTCCGCCCCTCGCGGCAGATGGAAAGCGCCGCTTTAACCTGCGCGAGGATCTGATCCTCACCAAAATTTGCGAATGCAATCCGGCGGCAAGTTCCATCAGGTACGTGACGGCCGTCTCACCGGACCGCCTGGTAAAACACGCCCTCGACTCTTCTTCCGGCGCGAATAGTTCCACCGGGTCCCCGGTACCCGCTGAGCCAAAGCTCCGTCCGGTTGCAGGTGGAGAGGACGACACAGCCTGCCGCCATACCGGAGCGCCGGAGTTCCTTTGAAAATTCCCTCGCCTTCGCTTCTGTAAAGGCGAAGCGCTCCTGTTCCGCAACCGGTGCCGTACAAAAATCAATTCCGCCATTGTGATCTGCATCCAATCGCTCCTCTTCCGCAACAATTCCACCCATTGGGATCCCCTGCCGGGATTCCCTGCGCGCCGACCTCTTTCGCCACAGAAAAGAACGCCGAAAGCATTTCGCCGACCAGTTTGTTTTTATGGTACACCAGTTGGAAGGTCCTGTCCCATTCTGCGTGTGGGCTCCGGAAGGCCCAAACGGTGCCGTCCAAGATATCCTCCAGCACTAACCGTGCCGAAGCGACCCTAAGGCAGTTTTCCGGCAGCACCACCCGCCGCGTCGCTTCGAAGCCTTCAACCTCCCAGGCAATTGAAACCTTTTTCCCGTACCGTTTCATAAATTCCTCAAACAGTTCCCGCGTTCCGCTTCCCTGCTCACGCATGACAAAGTCGGCGGACGCCAGTTCTTTCAGGCCGACGGACGCCTTTGTGCGCTAGGGGGATGCGCTGCGCCGCAAAACACAACCAGCTCGTCGGTTTCTAACGGAGCGAAATAAGCCCGGGCTGCGGATCCTCCCCTCCACCACCGCGGCGTCCAGCTCCGCATCCAGCAGCTTCCGTTCCACTGCTTCCGTATTGCCGACATACGTGTAAGTGGCAATTCCTGGATACATCTGCTTAAACCGGCGCAGCATTTCCGGCATCCGGCAGCTTCCCACTGTGACTGAAGCGCCGACCCGGAGCTTTTCCCGGTTTTGCTCCGGCAGCATATGGTATTCCAAATCCTGAAAGGCGTCCACCACCTTCCGCGCGTAGCCGAGCATCCGCTTTCCCGCCTCCGTGATATAAAGGCGCTTGGAAAGGCGCTCAAATAAAAGCACGCCGTAGTGTTCCTCAAGCTCTTTGATGACCTGGCTCACCGTCGGCTGGGAAAGGTACAGGTTTTTCGCTGCAATATTCATTTTCCCGCTCTCTGCAACCGCAATAAACACCTTTAGGTGCCGGATCGTCATAATGCCCCGCCTTTCCTTTATCGATCGGATTTACCAATCATATTATTTGTATATTATCATTTTTAATAATAAAAGACAAGTGTTATAATAGAGGACGAAGAAAACCTGACTCTTATTTTTATCTTGTACAGGAGGTTTTCAGGACATGGCAAATTACCGCTATACCGTCTCCCCTGAGGAGGAAAAACGGGTTAAGGGGCTCGGCTTTCTCCGCAACCGTGGCACTGACAATTTTTCCGGCGGATCATCACCGTCAACGGAAAGCTCACCTCTGCCCAAATGGCCTGCATCGCTGAAGCCGCCGATACCTTTGGCAACGGCACCGTGCTCATGACCTCACGTCTGACCATCGAATGTCAGGGAATCCCTTTCGATCAGATTGAGGCCTTCCGTGCCTTCCTCGCCAAAGGCGGCCTGGCTACCGGCGGAACCGGGGCAAAGGTGCGCCCGGTCGTCAGCCGCAAGGGAACCACCTGCCAGTACGGTCTGCTCGACTCCTTCGCACTTTCGGAAGAAATTCACAAGCGCTTTTATGAAGGCTATCGACAGGTGAAGCTGCCCCATAAATTTAAAATTGCTGTCGGCGGCTGTCCCAACAATTGCGTCAAGCCGGAGTTGAACGACCTTGGTATTATCGGCCAAAGGCTTCCGTCCCTTCATGCCGAATCGTGCCGTGGCTGCAAAAGTGCGCTGTAGAAACGTCCTGCCCGATGAAAGCGGCTTCCGTCACGGAAGGCGTTCTCCAGATCGATCCCGATATCTGCAACAACTGCGGCCGATGCGCGGAAAAATGCCCCTTCGGCGCGATGCCGGCCGGGATAACGGGTTATAAAATCTATATCGGCGGTCGCTGGGGAAAGACAACCGCGCATGGAAAACCTCTGAAAAAAATTTTTACCGATCAGGAAGAAGCGCTCCGTGTCGTGGAAAAAGCAATCCTACTGTTCCGTGAAAAAGGGATCGAGGGGAGCGCTTCGCGACAACCATCGGCCGTATCGGCTTTGAAGCGGCAGAACAGGAGCTGCTTTCCGACGGGCTCCTGGCGCGGAAGGCGGAAATCCTCCGCGATACGGCCGGTTAACATCACATACCGGCAGGCAGAACGCCCCGTATGCCGTAGTTCTGCCCGGCTCAGGTTTGTGCGCTTTTCGTGAAACCAGACGGACGCCGCAGCACCCATTGAGAAACAGAAGGCTGTACTGCTTTCCATGGGCGCTACGGCGTCCGGTTATTGTTTTTCCGGCACAATCTGCCGGCCTCAGCAGGGGAGACCGGCTTCAGGCAAGGCCAAACACATCACAGGCGCTTGAGCAGCTCCGCCTTTTTGCTTTGGAACTCCTCGTCCGTCAGGATCCCTTTCCGGTGCAGCTCTGCCAGCTTTTCAATCAGCGCGGGGATATCCTGCTGGGGCGGCGTATTCGCGCCGTCCGGTTTGGCGAGAGAAACTGTGAATAGATCCTGTTTGCTTTCATGAATGCGACTAGCTCCTCGCAAGCTTTATGCGGCCCTCGCGAAACCCATAGACCCTCCATCATTTCAAATCTAAGTGATAGGACTCCTCCCGCAGTACAATATGTGATATCGATCATCTTTTCAAAAAAGGGATCAACTTGTGTATAAGTCCATTTAGATCCATACCCCGTCGCCAGCTTAAAATCCGTCACAGTGTTGTAAAGGGATCCACAGGTTTGGAAATCGCTTGCCCGAAAAAAGAAATCCATACGGATACAAGTACATGGTGATTTTGGTAACCAGATTCGGCATTTGCGGCAAACCGGAAACATAGTTTACCCGGTAGGTGCGCAATGGCCTTTGCTGCACATTCGGATGGTACACCTGCTGTGCGTTCGGGTTATACGTCATGATAGACACCTCATTTCATAAGGCAAGCGGGACAATTATGCCGCCACAAACAATGTCCCTAAACTGACAGACCCCCAACGAGGGATTAAAAGATTTCCGCACGACCCTCTTCTCCATCAAAGGATCCTCTGAACGATCTGGTGCAGCCCCTGAAGGATATCCGGGACTGCCTTCTCGGCGGCGATAGACCGCTCAGCCCCGATTGCGGGTCGACTCCGCAGGCGCAACCGGGGACATCAACCGATAGAATTATTTGTCGCAAAAAACGACTGCGGGATACCAAAGCTAATAGAGCCATCATGAAACACACAAACACGACAATCAGGATTTGCTGCCATTTCGAAACCCTTGAGCGTAATAAGGCCCAAGACCTTTTTTTTCTGCCTTATCTTGTTGTCAAGGTAACAAGAAATCAATCCCAAAGGAGCCATTGTCGGGACAAATCCAAGTTTTATAATGGATACGAATGTTTTCATCGATTCAGAAGGAAAAACTCAACCGTTATCCGGAGAATCAAAACGACTACTGCCAGAATCCGTGTCAGCGTCAGTAAAATATGCAGTTTCTTTAAATTGGCTTTTCCGTTGTTCATAAAACACCTCGTTCAAAAAAACGTATCAGGCAATAGAAAACGAAAAATATGAATAGCAACAATGAGCCGATACATGATAAAAAAAAACGGATGGAGCCTACGCGGCGGCGGCAAGTGCTGAAACGGCTTCCTTCAGTGGGGAGCGTCATAAGCGCTTGAGCAGCTCCGCCTTTTTGCTTTGGAACTCGTCCGTCAGATCCCTTCCGGTGCAGCTCTGCCAGCTTTTCAATCAGCGCGGGGATATCCTGCTGGGGCGGCGTGTTCGCGCCGTCCGGCTTGGCGAGAGAAAACTGCGAATAGATCCCATTTGCTTTCATGAATGCGACTCAGTTCCTTGCAAGCTTTGTTTGGCCCATTACCAATCAGAGGCGCCAACATCTCAAACCGGATGGATAAGCTTCCTTGATAGAGTGGTAAGTGATATCAATCATTTTTTCTAAATAGGGTCAACAATCGAATAAGTCCACATGGAACCATACCCCGTCGCCAGCTTAAAAATCCGTCACAGTGTTGTAAGGGATCCACAGGTTTGGAAATCGTTTACCCGAAAAAGAAAACCATACGGATACAAATACATGGTGATTTTGGTAATCAGCTTCGGCATTTGCGGCAGACCGGAAACATAGTTTACCCGGTAGGTGCGCAATGGCCTTTGTTGCGCGTTCGGATGATACACCTGCTGTGCGTTCGGGTTATACGTCATGATAGACACCTCATTTCATAAGGCAAGCGGGACAATTCAGTGATCGTGGACCGCACCTGTGTTTACAGTTTTACTGAGGCGGCGCCTCTTCGGTTTTTCGGGAAGTCTCCCTGACGGCAGCAAACAAGTTTTTCGCGTGTTCACCGTCAACCCGTGCCGGTTTTATTGTTTCCCCCGCTTTTTCCGCACAGGGCCATCGGCTGAACTGCCGTTGCGCAAAGCCCTGCGCTACCGCCGGAGCGCACGGCGATCCCGATGGCGACAACCAGGAACAGCGTTGTCAGGATCGTAATCAGCCAAGTCCAGGGTCCCCGCCCGACAAGATTCTGAATAATGAAAGCACCGACGCCAAAATGGACACGATCCCAAACAGCGTGATGATATTGATCACTGTTTCATTCCGCGCGCTTTCGATTTCATGCTGATGCTCCGCCAGGATATCGAGGATGTCAGCACCGCCGTCGATATCGTTGACTTTAAAAAGGGAAGCGTGATTTGCTTTATATTATAGGTTGGCCTTTAAAAGAGCGCCACGTCCCGAACGCCTGAATTCCAGCATCAGCCGTCTGGCTTTTGCAAACCCTTCATCTGTTTTTATTCAGGGCGGGAAATCAATTCCGTAAAGCGGGGGGCAGGTATATTTTTCTATACAGCGCCAGCATCACCACCGGCAAAACCGTCACAGGCCTGTGTCCGCAT
>VOFE01000793.1_pt1 | contig 58000 bp, 75 predicted proteins | sample 5384071 | NCBI WGS metagenome assembly VOFE01 (sample SAMN12384724, study PRJNA508395) | human gut metagenome | isolation source: healthy gut D | host: Homo sapiens
CTTACTGAAAAGTGGTAAGTTCCCCATGCTAATGCAAGCCAATCAAGTAGCAAAGAGTATCGTCCGTGCCCTGAACCGGAAAAAGCGGGTCATTGTGATCGATGGCAGATACCGTGTAGTTGTCTTTTTCTGGCGAATGATCCCGCGGTGGTTATGGGAAAGATTGCCTATAAAGAACTAAGATTCGTTGTAAAGACACCATAGTTCTTGCCTCATTCCCGTAAATATTGTATATTCGACCTCGAACCAAACAAACTTTTTGAAAATGAAAAAAGCTCAATACATATCCTGATAGTTACCTCAGTTGCTCTATGCGCCGGTGCCACACTTCCATTTCTGTTTGGGCACAGCACGATAGACCCTGAACAGCAATCGTTAAATCCGAAGTTCCCTACTGTGTCACCTCCCCTTCCGTACCGGACAAAATCACCTTTGCCGGACAGGAAATTGACCTGACGCGCTACGATCATCGTGAACGTATGGACTCGCGAACAAATGTCGTTCACCTATATGCACTCCACCACCATGCTCACCATCAAGCGTGCAAACCGCTTCTTCCCATCATAGAACCTATATTGAAGGAAAACGGTGTACCCGATGATTTCAAATACCTCGCCGTAATAGAGAGTAACCTCAATACCCGCCCGTAGTCCGGCAGGAAGCCGGAATGTGGCAGTTCATGCAAACTACCGGACGAATTCGGTCTTGAAGTAAACCCCAATATCGACGAACGTTATCACGTGGAGAAAGCCACCCGTGCCGCATGCAAGTATCTGAAAGATGCCTACCAAAGATATGGTAACTGGCTTTGCGTAGCCGCTGCTTACAATGGTGGACAAGGCCGCATCTCCTCCGAACTGAAAAAACAGCTCGTAGATCAAGCCGTAGACCTTTGGCTTGTAGAAGAAACTTCCCGTTACATGTTCCGCCTGCTTGCCGCTAAAGCCGTCATCAGTAATCCGCAGCGCTATGGCTTTTTACTGAAACGGGAACATCTTTACCGGTCATCCCCCATACAGAGGTCAATGTAACAACAAGTATCGACAAATCTGGCACAATTTGCCAAGAGTAAAGGTATTACCTACGCCCAACTGAAGGATGCCAACCCATGGCTACGCGATAGTTCTTTACAAACAAAAGCGGACGTACATACGTTCTTAAAATACCGACACAGGCGGGAATGCACTATGATCCGAAAAAGACGGTGCCGCATAATAGGGCATGGGTTATAAAATTAAGTACTTTTCTTTTGTCTTGAGACAAAAGAAAAGATACCAAAAGAAAAACTCAAGGCTGCACTTCTTCGGGACTACTCCGACACTGCCATTGCCGGACGGGGCTCCAACTCGCTTCGCTCAAACAATCGCCCCTTACCCGACCCTGACAGTGCCTACGTTGACGCCCCTACAGTGAGGCTCGGGAGACCATGCGGCAAAAAGGGGAGAGGAACTATACAATGTGAGAGGATTAGGTGTGGATATATTTAGATAAATAAAGAGTAAAATGAAAATATGAAGTGCTGAAATATTTAGATACGAAGTTAGCAATCCATATCATATAAATTTCTGATATGATCGTGCTATCAGTCTTTGCTTTTATAGACAGAATCACATTAATTGCACATTGCATTCACATAACCCAATCATCCTCCCTAATCACCGCGCAGCCCTCCGGCATAGGCGTAGGTGCGTAAGCGTAGGCACTGTCAGGCGCCAGGTAAGGGGCGATCTGTCTGAGCGAAGCGAGTTTGAGCCCCGTCTGCGAATGGCAGTGTCGGAGTAGCACCGGAGACGTAGCCGGGGTCCCTTTCTTTTTGGTATCTTTTTCTTTCGGGACAAGCCGAAAGAAAAAGTACAGTAACTTAAAACACAGAAAGGAGCCAATATGACATTAAATTTCGATTTCGTACTCAGACTATTAGTAGCCGGCATTTTAGGTGCCATCATCGGCTTGGACAGAGAATACCGTGCCAAAGAAGCCGGATACCGTACTCATTTCCTCGTATCGCTAGGCAGTGCCCTGATTATGATTGTTTCCCAATATGGATTTCAGGAGATTATCAAAGAAAAAGCAGCGTCTCGCTGGACCCTGAGCCGTGTAGCAGCCAGGTAGTCAGCGGTATCGGTTTTATCGGTGCCGGTACCATCATATTACAAAAACAAATTGTCAGGGGGCTGACTACTGCTGCCGGAATATGGGCTACAGCAGGCATCGGTCTGGCGGTTGGAGCCGGAATGTATGTAATAAGTATAGCCGCTACCCTGCTCACTCTGGCTGGATTGGAACTGCTCAGCATCCTGTTCAAAAGTGTAGGGATGAAAAGCTCCATGATAACATTCTCTACCGAAAATAAGGATATCCTTAAGGAAGTATCCGATCGCTTTAACTCCCGAAATTATATGTTAGTCTCCTACAAAATGGAAAGATTAGGTTCCGGAGATACAGAAAGGTATATAGTGACTATGGTTATCAAATCCAAGCGGAGTAATGACGAAGGGCACATGCTGTCACTGATGCAGGAATGGCCGGATGTAACAGTAGAACAAATCGAATGATCTTATTACTGCTTCTCTGTCATGTGTTTCCAGTAACGTACAGGCATATCTTGTTTATGCTTCCGCGGATTTAGCCGTTCTTTGATACAGATGGCTTTAAAGTATGTCTTCCAGAGTTGCTGAAAAAGTTTCTCGTCTTTATCCATCAAGCTTTCGTCCAGCATACCCGTGACCAGATGTCCCTCGCGTGAACCTTCTTCAAAGGTAACCTGACGTACTTCTTTCAAATCATAATAGAAGCCATACGCCCGTTTTATGTCGTATATCAGCCAGGGCTGATCGGCAAAACGATCCTTAAAATGATCGATAGCCAGTGGTAGAGCATTCTTTTCCGGCTCTACCGCAGCAAAGAAGGTGCCGTCGGCAGCTTTCTGAAAACGGATAAACTGGAGCATACGAAGACGTTCCCAATCCACCCGCTTCCACATACGCGAGAATTCCAGCACATCCGGATCGGCAAAATTGGTTTCAATGGAACGGGGAGCATCAATCGCCTTACAAATATAACGGAACAAAAGCATCGGAGTTTCCTGTTCCTCCGCCAGCCAACATTGGGCAAGGCAAGACAGAGCACCGGAAGAAAGTTTCTTTTGCAGACCACGCCATACTCGCTTCGCCTTTTCTTCTTCGGTGATTACCGTGAAGACTTCATCATGAAATAAAGGCAATGGCTCTCCTTCCAGAAACAATGCATCAGGAAAAACACGACGGGAATAGGCTTCAAAAACAGAAGTCAGCAAGCCCTCGAAAGTATTATCAAAAAACAAATATATTCATGGAAAAGAACTCTTTAGTCGTGGAAATCAAGCAACAACTGCCTTTCGTCCACTTTCTTCTTGTTCGATTTCGTTATCAGCAAACTACGTACTGCTTGCGGAGTCATCTCATTCACTGTCTTCATGGGGAGTTCATGGCAAGTAATAAAGTACTGCGCTTTCTTCATCACCACTCCTATCTTCTTCAACTCATAGAAACCTAACTTAGAAAAACGACGGGATGCCACAATCAATCTTGCCGACTTCACTCGACACCGGATACGCAATAACATCTCATAATCCGCCCGATTAATATCTACCGGAAACTGTCCGGGATGGCGCAAGGCCCACGACAGTTTAGGATCAATCTCCAGGTCCGGTCAGGATATGCATCATCCACAATTTCTTCCACCTTAAACTGATAAAAGCGCATGAGCCAATCTGCCTGATACAGGCGATTTTCACGCACCAGCGGTGGTTGCTTCAGGGCCGGCAAACGCGTATCATACGTATTCACAGAGATATAACCAGAATAATAAACACGCCTCATTGTAGGTCCTTTGTAAAGAGCTGATGAAAGGAAAAGAATATCTTTGTCCGTTTCGCCGTAGCCCCTACAATCATTTGCGTGCTCTGTCCGGCAGGGCAAAACGTGGTGCATGGCGGTGTTTCTTCCGTTCCTCCGAACTTTCCAATACGCCTTGCTGAATATAACGCATCGGCGCATATACACTCTTATGGTCTTTCTCCGGGGCAAGAAGTTTCAGATTCTCCTCTTTCGGTATTTCTACATTGACGCTGAGGCGATCAGCATACAGTCCCGCTTCGTTCACCAGTTCACGACTGGCACCGGGGATACTTTTCAAATGGATATAGCCATTGAAACGATGCACTGTGCGCAAGTCCTTTGCCACGCGCACCAGGCGTTCCATGGTATAATCCGGATTCCTCACCACACCACTGCTCAGGAACAGTCCTTCTATATAATTGCGGCGATAGAACTCCATCGTCAGATCTACCAACTCACTGACAGAAAGTGTAGCACGCGGCAAATCATTAGAACGACGATTGATGCAATATGCACAGTCGTAGATGCAATAGTTCGTCAGCATCACTTTCAGTAGTGAAATGCAACGCCCGTCCTCAGCAAAACTATGGCAAATGCCCCAGCCGCCGACAGTATTACCCAACATACCGGGTTTGTTGGAACGCACGGTACCGCTGGACGAGCATGAGACGTCATATTTGGCCGACTCCGCCAGTATTTTCAGTTTATTGAGGACGTTTTCATTCATATCCACTACACAACTTATCACTTATCACCATAGTGCCCTTTAGCCGAAATTATTGTAACTGTCACAATTTCTTCTTCAATGGTATAAATAATACGATTAAACTTATCAATTCTCCTGCTCCAATAACCGGATAGAGTGCCTTTCAATGCTTCCACTTGTCCAGTTCCCACAGTAGGGTGTTCTGCTATTTCCAAAAGTAATCTTTCGATTTTAGTAATTAATGCTTTATTTCCCAATTTCTTCAGTTTAGCTAAATCCTCTATAGCCTTGGCTTCAAACTCTATGATATATTTCATCTCAGAGGTTATCTATAAAGCTCTTGATTTCCTCGGCTGATTTAAGCTTTTATAGCAGATTTTGTCTTTCCTGCTTTTATGTGCTTTTCACTCGTGCTGAGATCTCAGCCATATTTTCTGTATCTTCGAAAAAGGAATCGCCACTTGGACTAGGATTTTCTAAAACTTCCACAGAAATAGAATTTGCTTTTACCACCAAGAGGTGCTCTATGAAGGCTTTCAAACTCTTACCTTGTGAAGCAGCCAAAACCGATAAGCGCTGTAATACGTCAACAGGCAAATCTATATTTTTTTTTTTTCTCTAATGTCATTGTCGCCATAATAACTCCTTTCTTTTTTACAAAGATATAAAAGATATATCATATACACAATGTATATAGTTTGAAAAAGAATTAATAAAGAGATCCGCGTTATCCTGTGGCTGAACAAATTGCTTATTATTTGATGGGTATACTGAAAATATCGGGTAGCCCTATGTTTGTGCCGGATAAACAAAAAAGACCGTTCTCATTGAGACGGTCTTTCAATTCTTTCAGTAAGCGTGCTTATTATTTAGCAGCTTCCAAAGATGCTTTGCGGAATGCTTTCATTGATTTTTCGATTTCCAAAGAAGCCTTACGTGCACGAGTACCGGCAGCTTTGTTACCATTTTCAATCTGAGCTTTTGCATCTTTTCTCGAATGCTGCATACAATTCAGCAACTTTTTCAACTAATTCTTTCATAATCCTTTTCTTATTAATATTACTTGTTAATAATGTCTGGCAAAAATACACTCTTTCTTGAAATAAATGCAGAAAAACAATATTTTTTTTTTTGAAATAATCCGCGAAAAAATTGCACAAAAAACGTCCTCTGGCGTTTTTTACCTACTTTTGCAGGCATGAAACCCCTTACAGATACGGAATACATACACTTGCTCATAGCCGAAGGCGAACACCAAAGGCAGGACTTTAAGTTTGAGATTTCCGATGCCCGTAAGATCGCAAAAACACTCTCCGCCTTTGCCAATACGGACGGCGGGCGGTTGCTGATCGGGGTAAAAGATAACGGAAAGATTGCCGGAGTTCGCTCCGATGAGGAACAATATATGATAGAGGCGGCAGCACAAATGTACTGTCAGCCGGAAGTGAATTACACCATGCAGACCTTTCAGGCGGAAGGACGCAGCGTGCTGGTAGTGCAGATTGAAGAAAGTTTGCAAAAACCCGTATATGCCAAGGATGAAACAGGAAAACCGCTGGCTTATCTGCGCATCAAGGATGAGAATATACTCGCTACACCGGTTCATCTGCGTGTATGGCAGCAAAGTGGTAGTCCGCGGGGAGAACTGATAACTTATACTGAGCGCGAACAGTTGTTGCTTGACTTGTTGGAAGAAAATGACAGTCTATCGCTGAACAGGTATTGTAGGCTGGCACGCCTTTCCCGACGTGCAGCGGAACATTTACTTGCCAAGTTCATCCGGTTTGATATTGTAGAACCGGTATTTGAAGGTCATAAGTTTCACTTCAGATTAAAATAAATAATCATTCTTCAATCCTGACTTCTACTTTCTGGATATGAAGAAAAACTTGTTTACAGAAAAACAAAAAACAGAAACAGTTGTTATTTTAGGGTATCTCAGTATGATACTTAGGGTACCTCAGTATGATACTTAGGGTATCTCAGTCGTATACTTAGGGTGCCTCAGTCGCAGTCTTAGAACACCTCAACACAATACATTAATATTCAATCAGTTACAAAAGATATCTTTTGCGACCTTTATAATCAATAAATTCAGACAGAAGAACCGGCAGTTTATCATTAAACAAGTAAATATTAAACAATATAGCATGAATATAATCAATTCAATCAACGATATTCTCTGGACCTATATCCTTATCGCTCTGCTTTTGGGATGTGCCCTTTGGTTCACGCTGAAAACCCGCTTCGTACAGTTCCGCATGATAGGTGAAATGGTACGTTTACTGGGTGACTCAGCAGGAACGAACGGAAAGCCGGGTGAAAAGCATATCTCTTCATTTCAGGCATTTGCCATCTCCATTGCCAGCCGTGTAGGTACGGGCAATCTGGCGGGTGTGGCCACTGCCATCGCTGTAGGCGGGCCGGGAGCAGTATTCTGGATGTGGGTCATTGCCCTGTTTGGTGCTGCCAGTGCATTCGTAGAGTCCACATTGGCACAATTATATAAGGTAAGAGGCAAAGACTCGTTCATTGGCGGTCCCGCTTACTATATGCGAAAAGGATTGAAACAACCGTGGATGGGTACTGTGTTTGCCGTACTCATTACGATCACTTTCGGCTTCGCCTTCAACTCCGTACAAAGCAATACGCTGTGCGCAGCTTTTGAACATGCGTTCGGTTTCGACCACGCCATTGTAGGAGGGGTTATTACCATAGCTACACTGCTTATTATCTTCGGTGGTGTACAGCGCATTGCTAAAGTGAGCAGTATCATTGTCCCCATTATGGCATTGGGGTATATTGCTTTGGCACTGATTATTGTAGCTATCAATATCACTGAACTTCCTGCCGTTATCAAACTCATCGTCAGCCATGCCTTCGGCTGGCAACAGGCATTGGGTGGTGGCGTAGGTATTGCATTGATGCAAGGTATCAAGCGGGGATTGTTCAGCAATGAAGCAGGTATGGGTTCCGCTCCCAATGTGGCAGCCACCGCACACGTCACACATCCCGTAAAGCAGGGGCTGATACAAACTTTGGGCGTCTTCACCGATACATTAATTATATGTACCTGCACCGCGTTCATTATACTTTTCAGTGGTGCGCCGCTGGACGGCTCTACCAACGGGGTACAACTTACGCAACAAGCATTGACGAATGAGATAGGTTCAGCAGGAAGCATTTTTTGTTGCTATTGCTTTGTTCTTCTTCGCCTTCAGCAGCATTCTGGGTAATTATTATTATGGAGAAGCCAATGTACGTTATCTTACCCGTAAGAAATGGATATTGAACATTTACCGCATTCTGGTAGGTGGTATGGTACTATTTGGTGCGCTCGCTGCACTGGATGTGGCCCTGGAGTCTGGCAGATGTCACCATGGGATTGATGGCGCTCTGTAATCTGATTGCCATCAGCCTGCTCGGTAAATACGCTTTCAAACTGCTGGAAGACTACCGTGCACAGAAACGGGCGGGTATCAAAGACCCTGTTTTCACAAAAGACCGCCTCAAAGAGGTAGAAAATGACGTGGAGTGCTGGTAAGAGATTTATGATTTATAAATTATGATTTATACAATTGTTGGTGTAAATCAACTTATTTCGTACTTTTTGCAACCGCAATTGCCCGGCAATTATAAATCATAAATCATAAAACATAAATAAGATGGGTATATTTGCCAAACTATTTAAAAAGAATTCCGAGGGTACTTCCTCCAAAAAAACGTGGAAGATTTCGTGTCACTGACACGCGTTTATTTCCAGTCCGTGATTGCCGCTAATCTGGGAATTACGAACATTCGTTTCGTGCCGGATGTAGCCAACTTCAAACGCCTGTTCAAAATACCAACTCAGGGCGGACGACTGGGACAGGCCGAAAAGACTGCTTCACGCAAAATGCTGATGCAGGATTATGGGTTGAATGAAAACTTCTTCAAGGAAATCGACGCTTCCGTAAAGAAGCATTGCCGCACGCAGAATGATGTGCAGGCATACTTGTTTATGTATCAAGGCTTCTCACAAGACCTGATGATGTTGATGGGTAACTTGATGCAATGGAAGTTCCGCGTGCCCTCTGTTTTTAAAGGCGCACTGCGCAGTATGACCGAAAAAGACCGTACATGACGTCTGCACCAAAACCGTATGGAAAAAGGACGATGTACATAAGACGGCTATGGCAGTCCGCCAATACAAAGAGCGTCTGGGATACTCCGAGCAGTGGATGACAGAATACGTGTACAACGTTGTATTACTGGCTAAAAAAAGAACCCAAAACAAAGCCACGGAAGAGAAATAAGCTTGAAATATCTATCAGACAAAAACTGTTATCAAAAGAAAAAGTTTTCTAAAGAAACAATCAATAGAAAGGGCGAGAAATGATTTCCTCGCCTTTTTTTGTTATTTTTATGCAACTTTTTTGCTCCAAGGAGCAACAACACTTTATGCAAAGAGATTGTTGTAAGATATAGCGGACTTTATCCGCTAAGCCACAGGCTACAAGCTATCAGTGACAAACCATTGCACTGGGGAAGTTAAAAAAACTCTGATAAGTTGATAGTTCAAAACCTATTAGTTCAAGTAATCTGATTATTCAGAAGATTTCATAATTCAGAAGATTTGATAATTCAAATAGCTTGATTTAGGCTCAATAAGTCAGGCAGCCTGAAAGGCTTTCAGAGTTATCTGTAGCTTATAATTTGTAACTCGTAGCTCGTAATTTATAGCTTGCAGTTCGCAGCTCGCAACTATTTCAGTATTAATCATTAAAAAACAACCGCTTATGAAACAAAAGAAAATGCTTGCACTCACTTTATCCCAGTTGAAGCAACTTTATCGAAATGAACTTCCCCGAAATTGTACGCATCGCCGAACAGAGCGACGGTACGGAAAGCTTCAAGCAAGGCATTTCGGAATTCATTACCAATCAGGCTGATACGGAAAGTGAAGTTGTCAGGCAAATTCGACTTCTGATTGAATATGACGGCCAGTGAAGTCCATGAACTTTCTACCGATGAACAAATGATTGTTTCTACCCTGTCACTTCTATACGCGTTTCTTACCGGAAATCTGGAAGAAGATGTAGAAACAGATGTGTTCCTGGATATTTTCCAGCAATTCAAACGCTTACAGCATCCTGCTGCCCCACTCCCCCACCCCAACGCGTCAAAGCGTGGACCGAGCGTTGGCCCAGCGGACTGGACGAAGACGTACAACTGATCCATGCCAAAAATAAAGAGCGTATTCTGCACGCATTGATACAGAAGATAGAGCACCGTACCGCTGTTTCCCGCTACCACTTTGAAGAGGGAATCAGCTACGAAGAGAAATACCGTCTTGTCAGCGAATGGTGGAATGACTTCCGTTTCCATCTGGCCATGGCTGCCAAAAGCCCTACAGAACTGAATCGCTTTCTGGGCAATTCACTTTCTGCCGAAACCATGTATCTGTTATCTCGTGCCCGCAAGAAAGGAATGCCTTTCTTCGTTACGCCTTACTATCTGCACTTGTTAAATCCCGGCAGCACAGGGTACAACGATGAATCTCTGCGCAGCTACATCCTCTACTCCCCGCAACTGGTGGAAACTTACGGGCAAATCCGCGCCTGGGAACGTGAAGACATAGTAGAAGCCGGAAAACCCAATGCGGCCGGCTGGCTCCTGCCCGACGGACACAATATCCACCGCCGTTATCCGGAAGTAGCCATCCTCATTCCCGACACCATGGGACGCGCTTGTGGCGGGCTTTGTGCTTCCTGCCAACGCATGTATGACTTCCAGAGCAAACGACTCAATTTTGAGTTTGACTCCCTGCGTCCTAAAGAAACATGGGAGAAGAAATTACGCCGTCTGATGACTTACTTCGAGGAAGATACCCAATTGCGTGACATCCTCATCACAGGTGGAGATGCCCTCATGAGTCAGAACAAGACGCTGAACACAATTCTGGAAGCCGTTTACCGTATGGCTGCCCGTAAACGGAAAGCCAATCAGGAACGCCCGGAAGGAGAAAAGTATGCCGAATTACAACGTATCCGCCTCGGATCGCGTTTGCCAGCTTATCTGCCAATGCGTATCAACAATGAATTGGTGAAATTCTGCGAACTTTCAAGGAGAAAGCATCCGTCATCGGTATCCGTCAGTTCATTATTCAAACGCATTTCCAAACTCCACTGGAGGTTACTCCCGGAGGCAAAGGAAGGTATTCGCAAATTATTATCGGCAGGCTGGCTGATTACCAACCAACTTGTGTATAACGTAGCTGCCTCACGTCGGGGACATACCACTCGCCTACGCCAGGTACTTAACGAACTGGGAGTTGTCTGTTACTATACATTCTCCGTAAAAGGTTTTCGAAGAAAATAATGCAGTGTTTACCCCAAACAGCCGTTCCATGCAGGAACAGCAAGAAGAAAAGCGTTTCGGCAAACTAACCAAAGAAGATGCCCTTCAACCTGTCTGCATCGCTTCGAAACCGCACTTGATCCTGCATCCTGTATCCGCCACTTCCTGAAGATACATCATCTTCCGTTTCTTGCCACAGACCGCAGCGTGTTAAACCTGCCCGCCATTGGCAAGAGCATGACATTCAATCTGGTGGAATGACCGAAGACGGAAAGCGTATCCTTCGTTTCGACCACGACGGAACACGTCGCCACAGCCCGATAATCAATCAGCTCGGACAGGTCTATATCGTAGAGAATAAGTCCATAGCCGCGTACCTGCGACAACTGCGTGCCATGGGAGAAGATGGAAGACTACGCAAGTATCTGGAATTATACGGAAGGCAAAACCGAATCACGGTTCAGCCTGTACGAATATCCGGACTTCCCTTTCCGCATCACAGAAAAAATGAGTAATTTGGAAATAGCAGAATAATCTATACTTTTGCATAAGAAAATACAGAGTCGTCTGAGAAGTTGCAGGACAATGCATCAGACAAATTTCTGGAAGTTGTAGAACAGACAGATATCAGTTTGCTACTGAAGCAGATTCCAATGTGCAAGGCTATTGTAACCACAGGACAAAAAGCAACGGATATTATTCGTGAACAAATAAAGGTGAAAGAACCCGTTGTAGGAACCAGCGAACCTTTTGAATTCGAAGACCGGATAATGCGATTATACAGAATGCCTTCGTCCAGCCGTGCCTACCCGTTGCCCATTGAAAAAAAATCAGCAATTTACCGGATCATGTTCAATGAATTAGGTCTATTAAACGAATAATGGGCAATATTTTTTCATAAATAGGTTTGTATATTCCAAATATTACACTATCTTTGCAGCCGCAAACACGGGAGTAGCTCAGTTGGTAGAGCACCGGTCTCCAAAACCGGGTGTCGGGAGTTCGAGCCTCTCCTCCGAACAGAAGATGAAGCGGAAAAAGTACATGCTCGATGGTATAAGCAAAGTGACAGAGCGACGAAAAATGGCAGCAGATATCATAACCAGTGTAACACAACGCCTGCGTTCCGGGTGGAACCCATGGGCGGAATTGTCCAACTCGCGACAATATGCAAAAGTGGATGACGTGATTAATATATACGTCAAATACCTAAAGAAGCTACATGCTGCTGGAAGTATCAAAGACAGCACACTTACCGACTACAACAAAAGACTACGTGTATTGTGTGATTACATGCAAAATCACACATTACCTATTATGTACATCTATCAGTTCAATTTATCCTATATTAGCGATTTCTTGGACTACCTCCTACTCGACCGTGATTCAAGCGCCCGTACCCGGAACAATTACAAAATATGGCTATCATCATTCTGTTCCTGGTTAGTGGAAAAACAATATATGGATATCAACCCATGCGAACGTATAAAATCACTCAAAGAAGAGGATAAAAAACGTTCTGCCATATCATCAGAAGACTTGCAACGCATAAACCGATACCTAAGTAAAAACAACCCCTATTTCCTTCTGGTATGCCGAATGGAGTACTACACCTTTATCCGCCCAGAAGAATTGACGAACATACGGCTACGGGATATCAATCTGAAGGAACAGAAAATATTTGTTGCATCGAGCATATCCAAAAACCGCCGTGATGGAATGGTCGGTCTCAACGATGAAATCGTCAGGCAAATGATAGATTTAAAGATATTCGATAGCGACTCAAACGACTACCTTTTCAGTACCGGCTTCAAACCCGGTAAAAAGAAAATAACGACACGGGTACTACGGGATCACTTCTATAAAGTCCGTACAGCTTTGAAACTGCCCAAAACATATATGTTCTACAGTCTGAAGGACTCTGGTATCCGTGATCTGGCCAACGCTGCCGGTATAGTAGTTGCCCGTGATCAGGCTCGCCATGCTGATATATCAACCACTAATAAGTATCTGCAAGGAAGTTCATTGACAGTGCACGAAGAAACCAAGCATTTTGAAGGCCACTTATAAAGAAAGCCCCTATCCTCGCGGACAAGAGCCTTCAAAAAAATGTAAAAAAAATGTTTCTACTATGGGCTTATGATTTCTCGTACATTATCCAGTATGGCTGTCCTGCCAGATATTCTATACGATATCCGGCATCACTGAGTTGTTTGGCCAACTCTACCGGACGGACAGCAATGATATTGGAGAGATCATACACTAATTCCGCAGAAGTCTTGTAACACTTCTGTGAGGTATCACCAATAGGCGAATAGTTATGGCCGATAAATTCGGCTATAGCTTTCTGCCGTTCAGCTTGTTCTTTCTTCAGTTTATCTTCTTCGGGATCCTGAGCATCATCATTGTATGCCCGGAAGCCTATTTTTTTACGGTTACTCATGACTACCCTCCTCTCCTTTTAAGAAATTAGTAAGAAACTGGTTAAACCGAATTAGTTCTTCATAACTTATCTCATTAATCTCACCATCACAGTTACGAGCATAAACGTGATATCTAACACTCTTAGTGCCTTCGCTACCTGTATCTACAGTCTTGGTGATAAAGAACTCATCATTCATGCTCACCTCCTTTCTGCTCCAGTACATTAGCCTTCTCGCTGAACTGATAAACGGAACGAACCTTGCAGATATCGAGGAAGAACACAAGATCCGGACATCCGCCACTTATAACACGAGCCTCGATACGTGTAGTACGACCGGCATCCAGAGGATCAGCAGAGTATTGCATGCGCTTCAGTTTGGGATGTTCTGCATTGATCCGGTTAACCATATCGCATAATTCATGCTTGAGTGCATCCAGGGAAAGTTCATCCTTGATAAGCACATACTCGTACTTCTTCACATACTCAATCACCTTTTGCCATGCCCGGTTCTTTGGAGAATAAGTCTGTAAATGGTAAACAAAGAACATCATACTTTGCCTCCTTTCTCATTAAAGGTGATGTTGACTGTCCCACCATTGACATAGATGGAAATGGATCTCTTACTTTGTGTTGCACGGATCAGTTTACGTCCGGCACACAATTCAATGCCCAGCTGGGCAAATACTTGCTGGAGCTTCTCCGCGGATACATAGCGTTCGCGGGCGCTTTGGGGTTGTTTTTTCATACTATGGATGTTTAGCGTTTAGACAGAAAAACGGCTGTCATTTCCCGTGTCGCTAAACATCCATAGTGGTTCACTGCGTAAAGCAGCAATCAAAATGTGGGAAAGACAGCCGTATGCGTTTGTTAACAAGCAAACTTCTACATATCTTCAGTATGGGCATAAAAAAAGCCCATTATTAATGAGCACTCAACCGCTGCCCGGACGTAGTGAACAAATCACCATGGATATTTAGCACTGCAAAGATGCAGGTTTCTTTTGAAACAACAAAAGAAAAGCGGAGATTTTTTTGTTTCTCCGCTTTCATCCATATTATCGTTATTATTCTAATGGAATAAACTCGTTTGTCTCATAATTAACGATTTGCCGATCAATAAAGCTTGCATAAGCCACTTTATCTGCGAGGCCTTTCTCTGTATAAAATTGAATTTGCGATTGATTATAAAAGTATTTTTTCCATGCCTGGCGCAATTGCGAAACATTCAATTTTTGAGAGGTTAAAACACGTGTGCCATTAGAGTAAGCCTCTAATATCTGCAAAGATATGCCATCTATTTTTCCTATTATCCGTCGTGCAGTAGAGACCTGAGCATTTATTTTACCTGCATCAGTTTTGCGAATGGCCATTCCTTCCAAGCTGTATCTCTTAGTTCTATCTGCAACTGTTCCACTTACATTTATTTTCAGGTTAACAATGCCATTAGCATTATATGCATCCAGTTGCTTCAATACTTCATTATACAAAGCATCCAAGGATGGTTCTACATAGATCTTATTTATCCACCCGCCATCACTTATTGCGTATAAGCTACCTATTGTCTCATAATCAAAACTAACAGAATTAGATTCTGTTACAAATACTCCTTTTGATGTCAACGGTGAATAATCAAAAATTCCCGCAAAGGCATATGGAGCCGGCAGTGGTGGTAGTGTCAATGTAACACAAGACACCAAATTCAAGTTCAATATAACCAATGTAAAGATTAAAATAAATAGTTGTTTCATATTCAATATTTTATAGTAAATTTGCAAAAAAAGGATCATTATGAAGCATACCGATGATGACATACAACGCGCTATAGAACTGTCAGAATATGCAGCTAATAAGTGCTCTGAACTGGAGGATTATTCTATAAAGGCAGAAGAAAACATAGCTTATTTGCAACGGGAACACATTTCAACTAAAATATTGTTGATAACCACTCCCATAAGTCTACTAATCGGTCTTTTGTTAGGACTCCTAATATAAAGCCCACCGCTCCCCAAACAGCGCTGACAATATTGATATAGTTGCCCCATAATGTGGTTTTCTTTATCTTATCATCCAATTCTTTTTCTTTTTCTTCTATTTTCAAATATTCAGCAAAGCCTACTTTTAAAGCTTTTTTGCCTTCACGGGTCAAACAAATAGATTCTGTTTTTCCCCGTGCAGTAGAAATTAATCCTTCAGAATCTATTTCCGTTATAGCTTGTGTTATACGTTCCATATTATAACCTTTTTTTTGAAATTTGTCTTTTATATCTTTAGGATTAATAATTGTTTGTTCTGATATATACGTCAGAATGAGATCTTCTAATGAGTTCATATCTAAAAAAATCAATTCCTTATGCCGTGTGCCCACGGAACCACCCGGAACCCGATTGAGTACGGGTTACACGACATAAGGAATTGAAACGTTTGGTTTATATTGGGCACTACAAAGGTCGGAATAAGTTACCAAACTATAAAAGAAAAGCGGAACTTTTTAAAGTTCCGCTCAAGATTACAAGTCTTTGAAAAGTGCTAAATCAATACAGAGACTGTTCTTAATTCGTTTGCCAAAGCATGAAGGCCGTCTTCTATTTTTTTCACTTGTTGGGGACGCGGTTTACTACGTCCTGCCGCATAGTGCGCCAATTGCTTTTGGTTGATACCTGTTATTGCCTGTAAACCGGAAAAAGACAAGATGCCTTGATAATAGTTCAGTAAAGCGCAAGCATCGAAATGATAGCTTACTTCATAAGCCCCGTCGAATACAGCCGGATATTCGTCACCGTCTTTTTTCGCACACTCCAAGTAAAAGTCTATGCTTTCTTGAACATAAGCTTTGAACTTCTTGAAATCCTTGCTGCCGGAAACTGTCCACCCCGGCAATAAATCGCATGAACAGCAATAACCGGACTCCGTGTGGCTGGTTTTCATTACAACTTGTTCCATACTTATATATTTGTTTTATTCGTTTCTAAAATATAGCGGCCACACGTGACCGCTATTTACTAAATCTGATTCTACGAGAGCGAGCTCTCGGGGAGTTCTCAGAACTTTATCCCCGATTGCTCTTCAATGCTCTTCAGTAACCATCCCGACCGAGTATCCGACAGCTTACCGTTGACAGTCACTTTTCCCTTTTTTGTGGGATGCTTGAATTGCCGGTGACTTGTTCCGTCATGGTGCGCCAAATACCAGCCGTCTTTTTTCAAGATTCGGATGATTTCTGATACTTTCACAACTTTCATAGAACACTTGTTTTTGATTTAGCACTACAAAGATAGTATATTTACTATTATCTTCCAAATAAAAGATAGTATTTTTACTATTATTTTATTCTACCCTATAAAAAGTCCCCTTCAGTACTTTATTCAGCCCATTCGCATCTATTTCCGCCTCAATCTTCTCGCACAAATACTGTTTGTTACCTATAAGGAATACTTTATTCACGTTGGGTAGCCTATTAGCATAGAACCTTATAGTATAAGGTACATCAGAGTGGAATAGAGTGAGTATTGAAAACCGGTGGCCGATGCTATCCGGACAAACATCATTCAGACTGAGCGAATACGGAAGAAAATCCGTGAGCTGTGCCGTAGTCTTCTGCTGATAGTCTGTAAAAGGATAAGCATAATCATACGAATGTACCTGACCGCTATAAGTCACATCCTGCCGGTTGAACTTGCCGGTATTGATAGCCACCTCCATATATTCATTCTTTTCTTGCTTCTCCTGTAATTCCACGTCACCGCTAATTGCTTCCTGGATATTAAAGCGTTCTTGATGAACAGTAGTAGCCTGATATCCTACAGCTGGAATATTGAGATACATAGCTGCATAAGGACGGTTCAAGGTATATTCTGCCACGGATCCGTAGACACCAACATTGAACTGAAGGATTTTGGCAGGTACAATCTTTAATGAGGTGTCTATATCGGAAGATTCAGGATTACGTATCAAATCTGCATACAGGTTAACCTCACGCAGTTTGTTTTGATCATTCTCATTATAATTGATATAATAGCGTTTACCAACGACAAAAAGGGTGCTTTTCTTGTCATTGTCATTCATTCCATTGTAAGCGGCCACCATTGTATCATAAGTATCACATTCAAGCTTATAGGCTGCATCTACAATATCCCTTTCAATACGCAGATAACCATCATCGGTATGTGAAGGCAAATCGTAACCTACGTTTCCGGAACTGAGATCCTTTTCGCTTTTTTCGTCTTCAATTTCTACGGTAAACTCACGGATCAATGCAGAACTATCAATGATTTCTTTCTCAGAATGGGAAAAATATTCATTCAAACTGACAAGACGCACCACCTTGGTACGTTCATCAACTACCGTAACGACACAAAGAAACCTCTCCAATTCATCGAAAAACTCGGAAATGGTCCAATGCGGCAGAGCATCAGCAATCTTATTGGAGGTAACGGCACTACAAATATAAACGTTACGTAGAAAATTATCATTGAAAAATGATGTATCAAACGTATAACCGAAGTATTCTACTATCCTCTTGATGACAGTTATCAGGTAAGGTTGTACGCACCGATTGCGTGCATACGGACAAAGCGTAAAGTTGTTCGTTCCAAATTCATAAATAACATCATTATTCAGATTCTTCCATTGAGCTTCTTGATAGAATACCGGAAGCCAGACAACTTCAACATCGTCCACTGAACCATAATAGCCCACCATATTGGCGGGTGGCTGGAAATAGTTTTGGTTATTGTTAGGCCAGCCAACACTGCCTAAGTCCAGTTCATCAATATAAATCGTATCATTTGTGAGGAGATTAAATTCTGCATTTCCCGAAACAAGCTGCACCTTAACCAATGTGTCCTCTACCGACAATAAAACTGCACTCCCATAAAGTAGGCACCTGGCATCCACAATAAGCATAGCGGAAAGTATAGTCTTTTTCTTCGTCACATCCAGCCTATTAACATGTTTGAATATGGCATGATTAGCCGGCATGGGGAGTTCTATATCCAGCGAATAATTGGAACTACGAGTGAAATAGGGATTCTCCGAAGTAAAAGTAATATTGAACCCTTCAGGAAGGGCGGCCAACTGTCCATCAATGTATAATTCGGTCATTGCTTGTTGCGTGATTTGTTATTCTCTAATTTTTTATATTCTCGTTGCGCTTGATTGATACCCCGTTTGCCGGTAACATAAGTCTCCGCCACTAACGGATCATCCAAGCGACTTTTAAGTTTCCGGAGTGCGCGGGTACATTCTATCAGCATCGCCACCATAGCCGGATCATTGGTGGTGGTTGTGGCACTGGCTCCGGGTGCCTTGGCAGGAACGGTATGCGTATTCTTTCCGGACCCTGCCACGGCTGCGATATCTTCAGCCGTCAAATTGCCAACATTACCTGTACGTTGTGCCACATCAATAACATCGAATATCGGCCGTAAATTCGGATTGGCCACTGCAAAACGATTGGCTACAAATTCATTGGAATGAACGATACCTTGTGGTTGATCCCAGTTGCCGGGACCAGTGTAGCCACCTGTATAGAAATTGCCAAGAGCAGACTTCGCAGTCTCAAAGGCAGCTGTTATCAGGGCGATTTCAGCAGCAGCCTTGGCAAGTCCAATAAAAACACCTCCCTCTCCAATATTTCTGATAGTAGTCCATGCAATATAAGCAATGAGCATCTTTTGAATAGTATCCAGCACCATTGTTACAAGGTTCTGCATAAACTCATCCATAGCTTCTTCTTCGCCGGCTAAAGTCTTACCTAATGCAACTCCAAATTCTTGTGCGATACCTGACATCAACATGAATGTCGCTTCATATTTTTGCTCAACAGTCTCAAATGCATTTAATGATTCATCTCGAAAGTTGAATATATCTGTCAATAACGAAACTAATACAGCAGACTGTTGTTCTGTCGATATCTCAGACCATTTATTAATCTCGTTCCAATTCTCCCTGACTTTCTCTTGCCAAGTTTTATTCTTTTCCTCTGTCTGATCAAAAGCTTTCTGAAGTGCTTTCATCACATAATCAATATAAGAATCTACAGCCTCTTTCTCTTCACCCGTCGCGTCTTCTGTTATTTTTAGAATATCCTTCTTATACTTCTTTAGCAGTTTAAAGATTGCTCTTAGATACTCTTCACGCGAACTGATTCCTAACCGATACCGCTGACTCTCTTCTGCCAATTCCGCATTCAATGCCTTTTGTTGATTGCTTAGGAATTGTTTCTTTTCATCAAGATCTTCTTTTATGCATTGCTCCTTCAGCTTCAGCTGTAACGCAAGAATTTGGTTCATTATTTCTTCCCGTTTCTTAGGCTCCAAACCTGCAATCTCAAGCTTTTTATTCAAATACTTCATTTCCAAATCAGACAAGAATTGCAGATATTCCTCCTGTGCCATCTTATCACTGGCCAAGTATTGTTCTTTCAGTTTAGCTTGTTCTGCCAAAGATTCTGTTTCTATTTTCTCCAGTTCTGTTTTAACTCGTTCTTTCCGTTCTTTTTCAGACTCGGAATCTCCATCTGGATCAGGATCCTCCTCGACCGGATTAGGTTTATTAGTCACTTTATATTTTGCATCAATAGCCATCAATTGATTGGTATAGTCCTGCATCATCTGCTCGTAGTAGTGCACATTGGCATCAAGACGTTTTTTCTGTGCCGCCCATACTTTATACGCAGTGGGTGATACCCCATTAGATGCAGCCAGTTCCTCAACAGACTTTCCCATATTAACAGGATCATTTATCTCCCATTCAAGATTCTTAAACTTCATGGCATCCGAACCGTTCTCGTGTACCCATTCGCTACGTTGGCTCAGCGCTTCCTGTAATTTAGAGTTTGCCATCTGTTGTTTAGCTGTTAGAAGAAGCTTCTCTACATAACCATCCAACGCCTGAGAGTTGTTGTTGATAAGCGTTCCTTCTTTAGTCAGTGAGGCATGATATTCCGGAACAATGGACTGAATTTCTTCTAATGCAGCCTTTCGTTTTGCATATGGTTCTTTAGAATCCTCAAGCACCTTCCGCAAGGCATCCAGTTTATTCTTTTCTTCGCTAATGCTTTTTTCAGCCTCCCTATTCATATCCACTAACTCTTTTTGCCTACGTGCAGCTACAGAAGTGCGCTGGGCATAAATATACAGTCCGGTCGCTGCGGCTGCAACGACTGTGGCTATGGCAACAAAAGGATTTAATCCCAATACTGCCCATGCCGCCCGTATAGCTTTAGTCGCGGCAGAAAAACGAAAGGTTAAAGTCTCCATTGCTGCCCGAAAAACAAGTGTGCTTGCTGCCACTGTCCGAGTTATGATATTATGAGAACGCATTTGTAGTACCAGCCTGGCTATGGCCTTATAGTCTCCTGCCAGTGCATCATTCAAAGCAATGGTAGCTATCCGATATGCAGCTTGTATGGCGATTCCTCCCCGAAGAATTGCATTGTAAGTGGTATGATAAAGAGAGATTAGTTTTAGAGTAGCATAATAGGTCGCTAATGGGATAATGAAGGCTATTATTGTTGTACCCCACTTTTGAAACCAATCAATCAGCCCAGGAAGAATCTTTATAACGTTTGTCAGCATATTAGTGCTGACCGCCAAAGCCGGATTTAGCTTTTCACCCAAATCAATAGCCGCCAATTTCATTTTATTACGCGCCTGTTCTAATCTGGCCTGCGCAGTATCACTATTAATAGCTGCCTGTTCATACGCCACATTCGTACCGGTAACAGCTGCCGTGAAGTCCTTCACCATCTCCGTGTTCTGAAGGATTACAGATGCAGTATTATAACCTTCTTCACCGAACATCTTCTTAATAGCACCGGCATCCATATTCTTATTCTTCAGATTCTCCAGTGCCTTATCCAACCCAACTATTTTAGGATTGGTTTCATCCGCTCCGGTCTGAAGTACCAGGAAGAACTTTTTCAATCCCGTTCCGGCCACTTCATCTTTTATACCACGGTAAGCGAGCGTTTCAATCAGCGCAACCGTCCGTTCAATGGGAACATTTGCCGAAGCTGCCGCCGTCCCCGCATTCCGGATTGCCTTTGCCTGACTGGCAATATTGGCGGATCCCCTCTTTTGAACCGGCTGCCAGCACATTGGTAAACCTACTTGCCTGATCTGCCGCAGCACCGTATTGGTTAAGAGACAAAGTAAGTGAATCAACCGCTTCATTGAGAGTGATATCCTTAGCTGCCGCCTGTAACCGCATAGCTTCTTCGGTTACTTGCTTCAATGCCTCCTTATCTCCAAGTAGTTCCGGCTTCGCCGAACCAACGAGCATAAAGGCGTCGAGGATCTCGGCTGCCGACTGGCGGACGCGTAACCCTTCTTTTGTCATGGTGGTGGAAAGTGTCTTTGCCTGTTCGGTCAGCCAGGCAATGTTTTCATCATCAAGTCCGGTCAAGGCTTTTAGTCCGGCTTGTGACTCTTCTAATTTGTTACGTTCATCTCTGATGGCGCGTAATGCGAGAGTGAAACCGGTCAGAAAACCGACCACAGACAGGATAACACCACCGAAACGGTTGAACCAGTCCACCATACTGCCAACGCTGATAGTAGCTTTCTTCGTTTCTGTAGTAATACCTTTTATCTCCTGGCGATGCTGTTTGAGTATGCCCTGAAGATTCTGTACCTTTGCCATAGTGCGGTTATATTCTTCGGAACCTATAGTCATGGTCTTCAGCTGCTGCGTCAACTGCCGGCATTCCTTCTCTATGTTATTGACATCCTTAACAACTTCCTTGCCGTCAATATACAGATAAATGCCTCTTTTCTCAGACTTACTTTTTGCCATTCTTCTGAATTTTTAGTTTGCCAAATGTGTCCAATATCTTTTTGAAAGCCTTGTCCCCGTAATATTCCCCGGAGATATCCGCAAGTTCGGTGATATGTTTGTCGATTACTCCGTCAATGAAATCAACCGGTCTGCGGAGTACGGTGAAAGTACCGATCTCAGTCCGGTATTTCTGCTTTTTTATTTCCGCATCGGAATAGCCTTTCTTGACCAGTGCCGTTCTGATAGCCTCATTACGATACGTACGTTTTTTCCGGTTATACAAATTATATCCTCTGACTACCACGCCATTGATACGGGTATATCCACGTCCTACACCGTAATGAACGAATACGCCATATTGTTTGAATTTGAATGCAATACGATTTATATCATCTTCAGTCCCCCCCTCGGCATACCGCATTTTCTTCTCCAGACTTCGGTTTAGCTCATTGGTGCCTTTAGTCCTGAGATAAAGGATGCCTCCTGATGTGCCTATGATGGAGTCCATCCAGGTACTTACATTCTTTTTAAATTCCGGTGCTGTGACCAGTTTGCTCTGATTAGTATCTTCTGCCATAAAAAAAGCCTTTAGTTTCAGGTACAAAACTAAAGGCTGAAAAGAGTGGGAAAAAGGACAAGAATTTAGCGAACAGAGAACTTAAAATCATTGATACGGTTCAACCATCCTTTCCGGAAGACAAGCTGCGACGGATTCTTTTCACAGATTTCTTCAATAAACCGGATCCGGTCTGCCTTGATCGCTTCAAACGACTGGCGCTGGTTAGCCAGATTAATACTGGCAACTGTCTGAGGTCCTACGATACCGTCCACTTTAATTTGTAAAAGCTGCTGTACCCTCGTGATACCAGGACGTCCGGAAGCCCATACCCAGTCCACACAAATGTTGGCAATGGACTGGTTATGTATAAAATCAGCTTGATAACGGTCCCAATAATACTTTTTGAAGATATTGAATACATCTTCCGGAGTAATCAATCGTAAATCATCCGCATCGATATCGCCATCACCGTCTTTGTCATAACCGCATGATCTCCATGTAGACAAAGTAATGCCCATATTGGTTTTACCGCCTCTGTCATTTTTGTGATCACTCCATCCGCCTTCCCATTTGCGGATGATCTTGAATAAAACTTCTGCTTTTGCCATAATGATATATTATATAAAACATAGCAAAAGTATTCTATATATTGACTGATACATAGGACATTATTTATACTTAGCCCTCTCAAGATGATTGTTCAGAGTTACTAAATGACATTTCAACTTTCGGCAAATTGCAGCCTTTGACTTTCCTTCAGCAAGCATCTTATCAATAAGTTCCGCTTTCTTATCAAGCTTATAGTGAGTATTTTTTTCACCAGCTTGCCGGCCTAACTTTTTCCCTGAAGCTTTACGCCATGCCAACGCCTCTTTGGTTCGTTGGCTAATTAGGTCGCGTTCGATCTGAGCTGACAGTCCGAAAGCAAAAGCAAGTACCTGGCTATTGATGTTATTGCCAAGCTCATATTTCTCTTTTACTGTTAGCACAAATGTTTCTTTGGTCATACAGAGATTGAGCATCGACATAATATTCATCAAGTTTCTACCTAACCGACTAATCTCAGAGATTACCAAAGTATCTCCTTTCCTCATTTTCTTTAGCAAGGGACCAAGACGTCGATCTTTTGCGGCCTTGGTTCCAGTTACTTGCTCAGAAACCCATGAATCTATTGTAAGTCCTTTCTCTTTGGCAAATTTCTCAATCTCAAATTTCTGATTTTCTTTAATCTGTTTATCGGTCGAGATCCGGATGTATGCGTAAATCATTTTTGCCTGTGAAGATAGTGATATCATACAGGGTAAACAAACAATGAATCAAACGTCCGTTAAAACTGAATGGTATGAAAGAGACTGAATTGAACAATGGTACGGTTGCCAAGGTGCGAGGAATAGACGCTAATGGCAACAGTATAGTGACCACCCCTAAAGAAATAGCAAAGTCAGGAGGATGCGGTACATTCTCTATGGCAGGTGCTCTTAATGGCAAGTGGTATAGAATCGCTATAAGTCGTAGATGTTATATGGCAAGCTCGGTATTGCTCAATGTAGGAAGTCGATATACGAATAATGCTCCTTGTTCCCAATTATTCTACATTGCGTTAGATGGCTACAGCAAATTGCAGAACGTTGTTCAATTAGGAGTCTCCAGTAAATGTATTAGTAAAGTGCGATTACTATACAAAAGTTCGACTACAGAAAATGGAATGCTTGACATTTATATCTGTTCGAATGGAAAGAACGATATAGACTTTGCTTACAGCAATAATATTGGATTTACTTTTCAGACACCGGTAGAAGTTTCAGAAGAACCGGATGCGGAATACTATGTCAAGGAATTTACATTCTAAAAAGTGGAAGCTTAAATATCCCTGATTGCTTCATACCTATCGTCCGTTAAAAGTGAATAGGATATGAAATTAAACGAGGCTGCACAAATAAATTCCAGTATTAGTGACGAGTATATAATACTAATGGATGCCAATGGGAACCCTCTTAAAATAGCAAAGACAGATTTAGCTAACGCTTTGGCACCATCAGCTCCAGCTACAAAAGGTGAGGTTTGGATTGTATATTTGGACAGCGATAAGAATAAAATTCTTATTCCTGGGAGCAGTGGTCCACATCCCGGACAGATGCTGTCGGTGTAGCAATCATGTCAGGAGGCAAACGCCTGTTGATTGCACCTCACGAATCTTCACTTCCCTGGAGTTCTGATGTTGGCTCTGGAGGAGCGGTAACAGCGACTGTGAAAGCAACGGCAGACAACGATTATGCGGGGCAAAGTAATACTAACAATGTTGTCACTTCGGCTGCATTTGCTGGAGATGGAGACTGTTATGCACCAGGATATTGCGCAGCGTATAGCAATGGAGGGGTGACTGCTGGTTCGTGGTGGCTACCATCACTGGGAGAACTTGGACTGATATACGAGAAGTTTAGCGCCATCAACGCGGCATTGGATAAAATCAACGGTGCAATAAAACTGACAAGAGGCCCCTATCACTCCTCTACCGAATACTCAGCAAAGTACGCGTGGACGTTGTTTTCTCAGAGTGGCTTTCGTGCAAGTAGCATTAAGACAACAAGTAAATATCGGGTTAGGCCTGTTACATCATTCTAAGTGTATGAAGAGCCGGAACATAAACTTCCCGGCTCTTTCATTATATAATCTTACTCAATGAGTGGTATTTTTGTTAACGTGCTGATATCCACTTCTGTTACTTCAAGAATTATTTTTCCAATAAATAAGAAATCCAGTTTACAATAAAGATAATAATAATTAGATGGTATATATGCATATACATATTCTTCATCACGGTAAAATGTAATATTGCTATGACTTCCGGCACGTCTATAAATCTGTATATCAGATATCTTATCTATAGTATGATAGCTGTTCGCATAGATACTAAACTCTGATATTACTCCTGATTCAGATCGTCGAAATAATAGGGATAGCTTACCGGAAAATCCGCTTTTTTGACATGAAAACAGTTTTATGAGTTTAGTGTTTGTACTACTTGTTGTAAAGACCTTCTCTACATACGATTTTCCATATAAACCATTTTTATCTGTAGTAGCCACAGGCATATTAGCCCGAATTACCTCTATAAGATCAGACTTGTTTATCCTTAGGGGATTCCCATTTGCATTCATCAAAGTTACATATTCGTCATTAATGGTATTAATCTGCATGGCCTCATTTAATTTCATATCCTATTCAGTTTTAACGGACATACAAAATCATGTATTTTTACTCTGAAATACTGGCAGTATAATTTTGAGGGTAAAAATTCAGTGATAAAAAATACGTCCGTTAAAAGTGAATAGGATATGAAGCTAAATGAAGCTCCAATTATAGAAAAATTGGAAAATAGTGAGTATATAACCGTTGTACTCATTGATGGAGCAATAGGAAAAATAAGGAAAGACAAACTTTTAACATCGGTCAATTACGAATATACAACAATGTCTTGGTCGGTTAGAGGATGGCATAGGATAGCCATCAGCACAGCCTCTAATGCAGCCATATCATCTGCTTTTTTCAATATAGGGAATAGCTTTGGAACTACTCCAGCAAGTTCATCGTGTTTTTATTTTGCAGGATCTGGCTATGCAGATAGAATTATATCTTCCATTGGCAAAGTTGGAATAATCTTTCCCAGAGTTAGAGTTTTATACAAACCATCTACAGCACACACTCTTTATATTGATATTTACTATGATTTTGAAGGAAGAAATAATATCTATCTTTCTGCTTCAACAGTAATCAATATGAAATTCACATCCCTTGATGATTCTATTGCAACGATACCAGAAGGCTACACTGCTCAAGAGTTTGCTTTGTAGTAAATAAGCGGAGGATTTTCCGGTGATATTATTGTAGCATTTATAGGGGCATTATGCCCCTATAATTATGTAACGTCAATATACGTTGCAGCATCAACTTCATCCTGATTGGCAACTGACAAAGGTATGGCGTCAGTACTGGGTAAATTAGAAAGTAGTATCTTTGCATATATGGACGGAGTATACTCCGTACGTTCCAATATTATTTTGAAATTGCCGGTACTTTCATCGTGCCAAATCTTAAATCTTGGTGTAGGTGGGACACTGGCACCACCTATCCGATTAAAAATTATAGCAGGTGCCTTTACTGAATTACCTGACCTGTTGATGCTCATAAAGAAAAGAGTTGCCGCTCTATCCCCGGCAGCTGTCAAGCTTATGAGTAAGGCAGAGGATACAGATGTCTTGACCTTCCATTCGTATACAACTCTCGAAGTCGTGGTTGCTATAGATTTTACCTTCCTCACCTCACTGGCAGGTTTAAGACCGTTTTTCTCAGTTGTAGCTTCGTTCATCACGCTACGGATGACTTCTGCAAGATTATTCTTGCTGATTCGTACCGGCAGGCCATTACTATCTGTAAGTAGTACATACTCACTGCCTATAGTGCTCACTTGTGCAGCCTCGTTTAATTTTCCCATACCTATTCACTTTTAACGGACGTCTAAATTATATCAAAAAACGCCCAAATTCAACATTTAATTTTTAATCTCATTTTGTTTAATAATTATACCTTATCAATCAGCATATCAACTATTATAATACACTGAAGTAGCAAGTTCGCAACGGTCATACATATCTTTGCTTGAAACCGTATAGTCGTTAGTGTTGGTAATCCACCACTCGACATAATCAGCACCTATAAGATTGCATTTCCGAGCAACGACATTCAACCGACGCGGGAATGTGGCTATCCTCACCTGTTTCACCCTCAAACCATTGTACATGAAAGGGTATAAGCCATTTTCACAACTGACATACACACTACCCGGATTCCCATAAAATATCATTTCCGATTCGAAACCATCAAGATCAAGCGAATTAGGCAAAGTCATATAGTGCGTATCATTCCCCACATTCTTGGTAAAAATAAAATTGAGTCCCTGGGTTAGATCAGCTTTAAAAGATTCCGTAGTATAGTCATTGAGGCTTATTTCACGAAAAACCTTTTGAATACCAACCTTAAATATACCTTTGTTACACACAATAGAACCGTCTGAACCAAAAAGTATATTTCCCTTTGCAAAGCTCGCATCACCTGTACGCCCGTTGATCCTACAAATGACATTACCGTCAGCATCCTCAACCTGCACATTCTTTACTACCAAGTCATCAACATCGATATATTCAGATTTAATCTTCTCACTTAGCAGCAATTTGGTAGCAATAAAAACCCAGTCTATTGCTTTCTCCCAATATCCTAACTGGTTTGCAACTGAAGTCTGAGGATTATTAGCAGATGAGGAAGTATGTGACTTCAAACACAGATATAGCATATCTTTGTATAATACAACATCGTACCATAGCTCGCCATCAGCCCCTGACAGATATTGCTTTCCTTCGGCCCAATCAGTTTGGCGAAGACGAGCGCCACGATCACCTTTGGCTCCGTCATCGGGAGCCGCCGTAACATTAAAAGTTGATGCAACAATCTGTTTCTTTGTCATAAAACCTATGATTTAGTTCCTTGTACATAGCCGGTAATATTACCCCCTGCACCCTTCACATCGGTATAGGTAAGTTTACATCCGGTTGTGGTAGGCGCATTGGCCGGAGTAAAAGCGGTACCGTCAGCTTTCGTAAAAGTAGTCTTGAATGTAAAGCCGGTTACTTCTTCACCTGTACCAGTCTTCTTAACCTTATATGTCGCAGTTACCTCACTGGTAGCGCCGCTGCTGGTAAGATAAGTAGGGCCACTGAAATTTACAGCCAGGAATAACGGATCAGTTTCATCACTCACTTCACCGATTGCAATAGCAACCACCTCACCGCCGATAATGAATTCAGCTCTTATACTTAGCTTGGAATCGATATCATCAGCCACTAATGAAACACTGTTAGCGGTTGACCATGCTGTGGTGGAAGGCATCTTATACCATTTCAGGGAGTAGTTACTTTGGGGAACTAATGAACCGCCTTTGTAGAGCTCCTGATCCACTTTAACGGTAGCTGTATCACCATCAATAATACCACCATCAGAAGGATAAAGGAAACCGTAATAGGCAGAATTACTAAATTCTGAGATGGCAAGAGGTATCTCAGAAGTGTAGCCAAGATTATGCCCGGAAGCCTCAATCTCACCATCCATGCGGATAGTATCTGCATCCATGTTAGAAGCGGAAGCAAGATTTCCTACGATCTTCAGAGCCGGTACATTCACGGAACCATTATTGTAAGTAGTGGTTTGCATCTTACCGGCTACGGCAGCCGGAGCGGTAGCTAACCCGGAAGCGTTGAATGTTATAAGTGTATTGTTATAATACCATTTCTCGGAACCAGAAACAATCGACTTGATCACATTCTCATTGCCTGATCGCATAACTGGATAGATGATAGGTTGATTAGCCGCTACACTCCAGTCCGGTACGAACTTACCCGTATCCTTCTGATACATCTGTACAAGCGGCTTCGTAGATCGAATATTCCCCTGCGCACTATCACCATCAATAATCATACCGATATAAAAAGAACCCGCAACATCACTCATCCTGTACCTCCTCTCCGTTAATTGAGTTATCTTCTGCCACAGGTTCTTTATCACTGTCCTGAACCGGCAAAGAATCCTCAGCAGGTAATTCACTATTGTTTTCATTCTGTACCTCCTCTCCAATTTTATTTCCACCGGCTTCGATTAGCTTGGCGGCTTCCTGTTCAGTAAGAACCTGCCCGGCAATGCCTTTCACATATTCTTCCGGCTCGAACCTCACCATACGAAGATCACTTTCGTTAATGATAAACTCCCCGTCGGCAGTCCGATGGCGGACATCAATCACACCGGCACGACGGGCGATATCGGCGGACACTTTTAAGTACTTCATTTCTCTCATACCCATATAAATTAAATTGTTAGCCTCTGGCTATTATTACTTCATTAGCACCTGTACGGATGGGATCACCACTCTTGGTAGTAAGTACCGTATAAGGGCCTATCTCGTAGACTTCAGGATAAACAGACATTTGCAAGCCACCACTCAGGCGTAAGCTGTCGGCTGTAACCGATATCGAACTACCGTGTCCGATTTCCGTAGCCGTCGCACCCGCAGCAGACGACTTCTTAAACCACTTCACAAAAAAGTATTTATTGATCTGGTCCGTTGTCAGCTCCTCTTTATTCGTCAGTATCTTCACATAAAAAGTCATGTTGGCCATTCCCTGACGAATGGTATTGCCATTTGGACTATAGACAAATGCCTTAATCGGAGGAATTTTATAAACAATGGCCGTCTCAGCCATCAAAGTATCATCCGTAGGAGCTGACGGCTTGGTTCCGGTATAATAAGCCGCGCGGCAGCGGATGACGCTCATATATGTATTGTCGGCATCAATACGCAAAGTATTGGTACCCTGACCGGATACGTATTCAATGTTCAGGTCAGAAGAGTTGATAAGGGTTTCCTCTCCGTTCTCGACTTTGTACCACCAATATGCTACATTGGCATCCGCAACCGTCTCGCTGCCCATTTTCAATACAGCAGTGATATCTATGTATTGGTTATCCTTCAGGGGATTATAGGTTATCTTGGCAGGTTGGTTAATACCCAATGAAAGCTGGTCATCACTCTTCTGTATAGAGTTCAGAGTGAATGTATCGGTATATACCAACGTGTTTTTATTTCTGGAATCCACATAGGTAGCCCGGCAAAGAATCTGCACAGGAGTAGTTGGCGAAACATTCTTCTTCACAAGCAATGTTCCGTCAGCATTCAGTGTATAATTGCTATTCTCCGAGGTAATCTGAGTGCTCTCACTGTTTTCATACCAGGTGACAGTCAGCTGACTACTTTTATCCCCATTACTGATAATCTTATCCGGATCGACAATATTGAGGAATGCCTTTAGCTTCATCGGGGTAATGGTTCGATTCGGGATGAAGGTGTTAGCATTCGTGTAATAAAACTGTGTCTTACTACCTCCACCATCTATTACAATACCAAAACTCGCCTTCAGAGGCGTATAACTGGTTCTGACCGGCTGCGGTTGAACCGCGGTTTTAATTTTCATATATCTATATAGTTTTCGACATTAGTACTCCCGGCACCGTCACGGACGTATGCCGTACAGGTGAATTTCACTTTTCTTGTAGTACCCCAATTGGAAGGCATGTCCTCGTTTGTCAGGTGCAGTACCCGCCCGTTATTGGCGTGAGCGACCGACCAGGCATTATCTTCCGTCACCTGACCACTATCACGAGTCCATGACCAGTCACCGGGCAACACATCCGCAGAGATATCATTATAGCCCCAATAGACAATAGGGGTAAATTCCGCATTGACCTTACCGGCAAAGAAGTTATAGCCATTATTGGAAGAGAACGTAAGGCTCAGTTCTGAATTGCCTTCAATCTGTGCCCAATCCGTAGCATTCCACTTAGGTTCCTGCGTAGTTCCGGTAACCAGGCACATCCATTTACAGCCAATATAATAAACAGCGTCATAAACAGTGTCTGTAGACTGATAGGGATTGTTCACAGCATCCTCGGCTGACCACGGCCCCCGATTATTCTCAAAACGAACAGGTGTACCCTGATAATCTATACGCAATAAGTCTTGAATAGCGATACCACGACAGTAGATATAGCTATGGCGGTAGTTGATCGGCAGGTTGTCAAACAGTGATAACTGTTTTAACTTGCCTATAATAATGGCATAGTTATTCTCTTCCAGTATAGGTTTCGTTACTCCATCGAGCATACAGATACACTTCTCACGGGAAGATAGGTACCAATATGCCTGACGATCTTCATTCACCGGATTACCACGATGAGAAAGTATCATTAGCGGTTCCGGTGGATAGTTTTTGCCTCCTGGAACTTCATCGTCCGGATACATGACCGCAGTAATAGTATTAGATACTGTATTCACGTTAAGGACACGCAGCCAGGAAGTATAGTAATCTCCGGTACCTGAAGCAAGATTATTCACCATACCGTAAACTACATCATTCTCGTCCAAGGCTGTGAAATCATTCTCCCAACGTTTACGAAGTGGTAAACGATAGGTACCATCTTCCAATAGTTCGACACTCTCAATAGTCCCTGACTCGGAAAAAAAATAATCTGATTCCATAGCAGACAAACGGTTGAAGATCACTTCCTGAACAATGAGAGCAAAACGAGCTTCCAAGATATCAGCCTGTACACGGCCATCTTTAAGTAGAATACCTTTCCCAGCAACTAATGAGTCAATGGTTTCATCTATTTCGGCACCCCCTAACAGCTTCAGTAAGAAAGGCGTTTCATCAGGTTTGGATTTATGAAGGAAGATTTTATTCAGTTCTTCTAAAGAACACTGTGATAACAGATTCAAAATGCCCACCAAGGTACGCCCAACACGTTCTCCCGTGTTTTCTCCCTCCTGGGTGGCATATCGTACCTGCCGGGCTAATTCTTTAAGTGTTTCAATCGTATCTGCCATATCAGTTGAATGCCTTCCTACAGTTAACAGCCTTATAGGGTTGCGACAAGTGTATTGCCGCGATCACCCCATAAAGCTGGCTATCAATATTCACCACATAATCCGCTTCTACCTCTTCAAGTGAAAAGGCAATCCATTGGCGGTTCTTCCGTTTGTCTTCAAGTACCTGGTTCAGCATCTCATCAAGAATGCGCTCGCACTTGTCAAGTGCGGCCTCTATCTGTTCGTAGTCTGAAGTATCAGACACATGTTCCAATACAAAGAGCAGATAATCACGATCCTTCAGGTATGCCCCCGGAACACCGCCATATCCGAACCCTGAGCCACGATCTAGAATCACCGCCGGATAATGCAGTACGCTGTCCAGTGCCGTGTGCTTCTCCCGTTCGGATGAAAGGAAATGTACCTCGTTATTCTCTTTATGCCGGATATCAACGTGTCTTTCGGCCAAACTCTCTATGTACTCTGAAAATGTCATTTCTTCTGTTTTTGAGCATCACGTATTCTTTTATTGAGCAGGCGAAATGCCGTTGCTACCGGCATTGCCTGGTATTTCTCCATCACCGCCACATCATCACCGACAAAGGCATCGAAAATATCAAGCCAGTTGACCGATGGCGCGGTCGGTTTCTTGTCGTTCTTCTCCGGTTCATCATTCAATGGAAACAGGAAAGGAAACGCTTTGGAAAGCCACCTTTTGATAAAAACGTAGTTCAGGAATATAGCATACTTGACATGCCTGTCTATCTTCGCCACTTCCGACAGCCGTTTTTGCAGTATCAGCGGTTTCTGCCTGCTAAATAAGCCGTTTTTCCCACCCGCCGGTAGGACAATATATTCGTTATCCTTCAGGTACAGCATCGATACGAAAGTATCCAGTGAAGCATCCTTGCCGTCACGCGCATAGCGGTTGAAAGCCGTGTCCACGTGCATGAAGTGCTCGAAACACATCCCTTTCAGACGGTCACCCGGCGCTTTCAGTCTGGCTACACAAGGAAGGATGAAACGGTCCATCCGGACACGACAGTCGCTGATAAATTCAAGCAGCTCACTCAGGCGATAGATATAATAACTGTCAAAGCCAACTCCAGACGGTAGGGAATAAAAGCCTTTCAAGAATAAAGATTCATCCATCTCCTGAAGGTAAAACCGTGACACGAGCAGAAACTGATCCGGTGTCAATTCTTCCCATTTCTGCGGTACCTGACGTATAACCTCACGACGGACACCGAAGCTGCGATAAACAATACGAAGCTGTCTCATATCCAGAATGTACGTTTACGGTCATTGTCCCGGTCGAATATCCTTCGTGGATCACCGGCATAATAGTCAGCAAAATAACTACGGGCAATCCGCAGCAATGCAGTCATGTACATATCGGCATCCACCTTCAGGTTCTGTATCTGTACGGCTACGCGTTTAGTGTCCACCGGTTCTTTCTGCTCATTGCCCTTCTCTCCTGATCGGATTGTTGTGAAGTACAGCCCGCGGTCCGTAATACTGCCCGTCTCCATCAACAGCCGTCTGACGGCCATTATCCCGATGTAGCGGGAACAGGCCAGGCGAAAACGCTCCACATTCTTCCGCTGCCCTTCATCTTCAGGTGGATTGACCAACCCGTCAATCAGATGCTCATAAAGCCTGTCACCGATAGCCGGCTGAAGCAGCATTTCCTCCACAAATTTCAGATGCGGCTGCAAACGCAGGAAGATAATCCGGCTGCCTCCAATGAAACAGACATCATTTATATCTGCGGTACTGCGGACAATGGCGGATTTGCGATCCTGATAAGCCTGTGAGGTCGCAAATTCCGGATATTCTGCTATATGCGCATACAGGAACTCAAGCAGCTCATCAAGCGCGTTAAACCCTTTGTTGCGGAAAGACATACGAAGATTGTCTTCCTGGTATTTGTACACCTGCTGAAAAGATTCATTGTCGGACTTCTGCCGTTGAAATCCTGCATCCGTGATCCGGACGCTGATTTCATCGAAATCATTCCAGAAAGCCAGGTTCGCGTTGGCCCGTTTGCAGATCTCAAGCAGCCGGGCATCCAGCTTCTCCCGTTCGGTGGCCCCTTCAGTATTCTGTTCCAACACATCCGGATCCGGACCGAAATTATATATCTCAATCACTTCGCCCGCCATCGCATCCCCCAGTAACGGAATCAGGAATTGCCGGAAAGCACCCCGAAGCGGTGCTTCCATCATATCGAACGAAATTGCGGTATTCACCTTCATCAGTGCCTTGAGTTCGGCACCCTTGTTCCATTTCTCTGCACTGAATATCATTAGCTCAACGTTTTTTTGGTACCGCTACCGGTATCGAGGGTTACTAAAATGGTATTTCGGAAACGCAACTCACACTCCGGCATACCGTTCATTTTTATATAGAGTTCAATCGGATCCAGAATATTCTGTCGGTCAATCCAAGCGTTGGCGATGTTCACGAGGAAGGCCTCACGAATATTGGAACCGCCCTGATTGCCGGCGTATGTACCGCCCGGCATACCGGCACCGAGCACATTGGGATTGACCATTAAGGCAAACAATATCTCGGAGTTGGCGGCTGCCGATACCGGAAGGTTATCGCTGCCCTGGTACTTGTTCTCCAGCGGCTTGATCTTCCATTCCTCTTCAATCCTGCCGTTCATCTCATTGACGGCATAATGTGAGAAAATAGGTTTCTCCGCATTGTCCGGCCCGCAGAGATTCTGTTCTACCGAGTCCATATACTTCTGAATGGCCGCTTCGCGTTCTGCGACGGAATAGTCCTTGGACGGGTATTTCTTCTCCCAATAAGAATACGGTATCTGTACATGCCACTTCCAGGTAATCTGGTTCTTGTATGCTTTCTTGAGGAAATGAGGAATGAGGTGAGCTATTTCCACCCAGCCGCACACGTATGCCGGCCACCAGACAGGCATCCCGTATAAATCATCATTACTCCAACTATCACGCACCGGCAGGATGAATCCGTTTTTCATCTTCCCGGCAAACCGCAACACTTCAGCGTGCATCTGCGGATCATATTCAGATAATACCTCCAATTTGGTGTATTGCCCTTTGCCCGGATGCTGCGGCCAATATCCGGAAACAATGCACTTACAGGCGCCATACTCATCCACTTCGGAGTAACGGCGATAAAGTGCATTAACCGGATTGACGCCTGCAAAAGAATTGCCGGCTGCTGACGGAACGAACTGGACAGCTCCATTGCCGAACTTCAGATAATCCCGCAGCACCTTCTCCATGTAACGCCTTACATTCCTGGAAGCGACAAAAGCTTGTACCCGGCTATCCGTAACCGGCTTCAGTATCTCGTTGCCGCCATCATCGTAACCGTTCACCGTACAAGGATAAATACCCTGACCAAGTGTCAGGTTCCGGAGAAACTTCAATCCGGTATTGAGCACACTGGTGTTTCCGATCTCTTCGGCCGCCTTCTGCGGGAAATCGTTCTCGTCTCCCCATGGGCGTATCTTCACCCCGTCGATGTCTATATAGGAAACATTCGACAAGTCGTATGGCGACAGGATCCGGGCACGGTCCTTCATCTCGTTCTGCGGAGTTCCCGTAGTCTCACCGAATATGTACGTGGACTGCATCAGCAGGGGAATGCCGCTTGAATTAAACAGTATGTTCATCAGAATACGATTTTCATTTTGTTATACTCCAGTATCAGATCAATATCCACCGGATAGGGATGCCCTTCGGGGTTACCCTTGCAGTCGCAGGGCTGTACCCCACGAAGCTGATATTCCTTCATGTTCATGCGTCCGGCTCCACAGGCGTATGCCTGCGGGATAAAGTAAACCTTGCCCTCCTTACTGACGAATTTTATCGAAAAGACACGCCGGTTCCCGTGCTCATCCCTGCGGATATCCATGTCGGCCAATGCTAAATTTCTGCGTATTGTTTCCATTGTATATTATTATTCAAATGTCCTGTCAAATGTATAATCGAAGATACCGCCACCAAACGAGTATCTGTCAAATACCTGATGCCTCCGGCTTGCCGGACAGAAGGTCAGATTCACGTTTACCCGCTGATTTCCCATTTTTGTATGGGTAAAGTCAATATCTGTGATGATGATCTCCATCGGTAAAGAAGGCGTGTCATACCACCGCTGTACCGGGGAGGTAAGCATGTCTATCAGGGCCTTGTACTTGTTTTCGTCCAAATACCCGGTGTTGACCGTGCGCAGATCATTGAAAAACGGATTGAATCTCCTTTTCAGCTTCACCATGTCCGCTATATCTCCCTCCAGCTCCGGACTAAACTGTACCAATCCTGAGAATGATATGGATTCCGGTAATCCGAATACATTGTAATAAAGAAACTGGTGTATTTCACGATGGCTGAGACGGTCAATGACATACCTTACAAGGTCCGTCAACGTGCCATCGGTGATGCGTGCATCATACGATAAGATATTGTCGGCCCTGAGACCTGCGAGTTTACCCACCTTGGCCGGACTCATGTTGTATGCCATCATCCGGTTGGCATCGGACAGTTGCAACTCAACGGTTTTCTTGACGCTGTTGCCGGACTCCAGATAGATGATATCCAAATACACTTTTGTCTTGTCAGACACAAAAAAGGAAAGGTAATCAATCGTATTTTGCCTGATATGCTTGATTTTATAGCGAGAATAAAATATGAAGCCGGTCAGCGGCTCGAAAGACACACGGTATCTTGAGTGGAACACATATAGCGTGTATTCAGCGGCTGCCTCGCTGTCTGAAAGAGACAGTTGTACCGTCATGGGTGGCAGGACTATCCAGTCATCACCGCTACCCAGCTCCGGACGTACGAAATACTCATTGATGATGGTGCCGGGATCACAAATGACGACTGCATTCTCACTGTCCGGATAGTAAACTTCAGAAAGCGCCTCCTGTCCGTCCACCGTCATCTTGAAAGCCAGTTTCTCATGTACGTCCGTAATACGGATATCCTCCATATCGGCGGAAAACAGATACGTGTTATTGCCCAAGTTCGCTACCATCTCCACAGATCTTTAGATATACCCAACACCACCGACCTGTTGTATAAGTCATATCCCGCCCTAAACTCCCATGACTTACGCCGATACCCAGCAGACAACACACAGCTGTAACGTCCGGCATCCAATCCCAGAGCCAGGGCATTGTTATAAACGACCGGCTGCCGGTAATCCACCACTACCGTACGATCAAGCAGCGCATTGCGGGATATGATATCGGTCATTTCCACCCGCAGGTAAGGACGTTCGATAATCGTATCGAGATAATGCTTCTCCGAGAAATAGTCGGCCAGTATAGCCGCCGTATCCACTTCTGTGGGTACCTCACGGACAATCACCTCCGGTTCAGGAATATCAGGGCGTATCGTATCATGCCTGATTACCGTTTCCGGAGTGCAAACAATACTCCGGTGACGGGCCCCCAGCAGGTAACCTGCCCAACCGGAAAGAAGTGCTATAAACGCACATAGCAACATGCAACTAACGTTCCGTTTCATCGACCTTCCTTTTAAATTTGTCTGTAACCGTCGCCCACAATATTCCCACCTGCTTGATCAGCGTATCTTTAGGTTTGCCGTCAATAACCGCCAGATTCTCCAGTATGCTTGTCACATGCTCCACACAGAACCAGGTCATAACGAACACTTTGACAATGGAAAAGAACAAGGTAGCCAGCAGCATGATGAAGCTTTCTTCCGACCCTGCCTTGCTCTCCAGATAGAATGAGTGAGTGATATAAATGATGGTCAGCCATATACACAGCTTGATGATGCAGCGTGAGAAACGAAAGGATTCAAATCCTATGCCGCGGATCTTGCTTGCCTTGATGCCCGTCCACATCTCGGAAACAATGGCGATCAGCATAGCCATCGCCAGCAGCGGGGTGATACCTATCCATTCACTGATTACAGCAGTGATTGCGCTGAAGGAAATAGCCGGCAGTTGCAGGTTGTATTTGAAACTGGGTGCCACCGAAAGAAAGAACTCCTTCAGGGAATCATATCCATAGGTACCGACGAACTTGGTGATGAAACGTATCATATCTTTTTTTGTCACAAAGGTAAAATCATAACATCCGCTTTCATAGGACAAAGAAAGCCCCTATCCTCGCGGACAAGAGCCTTCAAAAAAATGTAAAAAAAATGTTTCTACTATGGGCTTATGATTTCTCGTACATTATCCAATATGGCTGTCCTGCCAGATATTCTATACGATATCCGGCATCACTGAGTTGTTTGGCCAACTCTGCCGGACGGACAGCAATGATATTGGAGAGATCATACACTAATTCCGCAGAAGTCTTGTAACACTTCTGTGAGGTATCACCAATAGGCGAATAGTTATGGCCGATAAATTCGGCTATAGCTTTCTGCCGTTCAGCTTGTTCTTTCTTCAGCTTATCTTCTTCGGGATCCTGAGCATCATCATTGTATGTCCGGAAGCCTATTTTTTTGCGGTTACTCATGACTACCCTCCTCTCCTTTTAAGAAATTAGTAAGAAACTGGTTAAACCGAATTAGTTCTTCATAACTTATCTCATTAATCTCACCATCACAGTTACGAGCATAAACGTGATATCTAACACTCTTACTGCCTTCGCTACCTGTATCTACAGTTTTGGTGATAAAGAACTCATCATTCATGCTCACCTCCTTTCTCATTAAAGGTGATGTTGACTGTTCCACCATTGACATAGATGGAAATGGATTTCTCACTTTGTGTTGCACGGATCCGTTTACGTCCGGCGCACAATTCAATGCCCAGCTGGGCAAATACTTGCTGGAGCTTCTCCGCGGATACATAGCGTTCGCGGGCGCTTTGATTCTGTTTTTTCATTTTGGAAGTCATTTAAAATGAAACATCATATTGATAAATAGACGGGAAGGGAACAAAAAAAGTTCCGCTTTCCCGTTGACTTCCACCTTGAACAGGCAGTGGGCGCATTAACGCTCCACACGGGGGTCGGAACTATATAAATAACCGATGGGCATAAAAAATGCCAACGGCAATCGGTTGGCGAACTACTCGTCGCCTGTTCAAAATGGAAGTCAATGCAAAGATGAGAGTTTATTTTGAAATGGCAAAAGAAAAGCGAATATTTTTTATATTTCCATCTTTACAGTTTCATAAGACAAAAAATCCCCTCCGTGGTTGAAGGAACGGAAAAACTCAATCATTCATACCGCTTTGGGTCCCATTCCGTTTGCGAGTGTGCGAGCAAACGGAATGGGTGCGCCCGCACCCCATCCGTCAAATCATCCCTTCATCGCAAAAACTATAATATCCGTCATTCGTTACAATTACGTGGTCCATCATCCGAATGTTGAATATCTCTGCCGCCTTTTTAAACTGTTCCGTCAACTTCTTATCTTCATTGCTCGGTCGGCTGTTACCGCTCGGATGGTTATGTACCGCTGCAAACTGCGAAGCTCCCGTATCAATCAACACCCGCATAATTAATCGCACATCTGCCGAAGTTTGATCTATCCCACCAACCGAAACCTGCACTTTCTTGATTATTCGGGATGCATTATTAATAGCCACTACCCAAAATTCCTCGTTACGCAAGTCACCAATTAACGGCTGCATCAAATCATATACATCTTTGCTCATTCGTATAAGCCTGCGTTCAACCTGTTGAGACTGCTGTCTCTTGTACATCTCCACCGCTGCCACGGCAACTTTTTTACGCCCAGGTGTCAAGGATGCAAACAGTTTATCAATGTCTATCTCTCCGTTACTGCGTTCAACGTCTGAAACAATCTGCCTGTTGTTGCTAATCTCGTAAATAAGTTCTCTGTCGCTCATGTAGCGGCAATCATTATCAAATAAAGTATTCATGAATTATAAGTTAAAGAGTTAAGAAAGAATTGTTTTACCTAAAAAATAGCCACCTAATACTTCTGCGCCTAACTTTTCCAAAGCACAAGCAAAGCGGGCGTAAGAATGACCCTGCGTCAGTATATCATCAAACAGAAGTACTTTTTTCCCATTGAAAAAGCCGTTATCAAACTTGATAACTTCAACTTCCTGCACCGTCTTGCTACTCTTTGTCTCATGGATGGCAATACGTCCGCCTTCAACAGTGATCGCCTTATATGCGTTACTGCATCCCGTTAACCGTGCCACTTCTTCGGAAAACACCTTGTATCTGATTTCATTTTTTTCTGCTGAACTTGCAGGAATACAAACGAACGTCACATTCTCACAATCTGCGCCAAACTGTTCACGTATTTTCTTCGCTACGAGTTCCGCAACTGATACACTACGTTTACCGTCCTTAAAGTCCCATATCATCTTTCTGATTGCCCACTCACGTTTATTCGCCTCGTACTTAGTAGGTAAGTAATCGAAGAAGTTGAACATGAATTTAGACCACTGTTGCCGCCATGCTTCGGGAATGTTTCTTTTTGCTGTCATAACTTTAAAATTTTATGTTGAACTTTGAGCTTCCGGGTGTGAGCCTTTTATTTGCTGTTTCCCTGATTGGAGCTTTTTTTTTCTGCGTCGCCTGTCGCTACGCGGTATGTTTCGCCTTTTTTACGCTGCATCAAAAGGTGTTGTAAGACACAGGAGCAAGTTTTTCAGAAAACCGTAGGTTCGAATACTACCCAACGGGTGGAGATTTTTTCTGAAACGTCAGCCTGAACTTGAGCCAGTGACGTCAACATTTACCTTTGCAGCACAAAAAAGCGAAACTGCGTAGTGATAGGAGAAAGAAATAAAAGGCGAGAATCAGATAAAGGAAACAGCTGAAAATACATAGTTGAAAACTATACCGCTCTACCGGTCTCTACCTTAGAATAGAAAAAGACCGGGGGACCTGCATGGGTGCAAACAAACACAAGGAAGCGTTGCTTCCTACCTCTATACGCGTGCAAAATCCGTACTGGGGAAATAGATTTGCCTGCCTATTTCTTCAGTACGGATTTTGCACGCGCCGGGAGCTCTGTTAATGAATGTTATAAAAAATCTATTGCCTTGAAAATGAATACACAATACCCTGTTTTCCATCCGAATGGAAAAAGAAACGGAAGTTTCTTCCTACCGCGCCCTAACAAAAGGCGCAAAAGAAGTCGCAAAAAGTAAGGAAATATGACAAAAGTAACACATTTTTACACCAAAGAAAACACCCTCCGCCTGTCCTCCGATGCGGCATCCGGTCCTCAATCGTTGCGAGTCCTGTTATAAGTATTGCGATAACTGTTGCGAATGTATGTGCAGTGAATCAGATACGTGCGTCCACGAACCCGTATGCCTGCCTGAGCAGATGCCCGTACTTCGTCCAGACACGTTTATCGACTGCATCCCCGAAGTGTGTTGCCTCTTCAGGAAGGATGGACTGGTTGCGCTCACTACGCTTATCCTTGGCAAACCGTCCTTCACGATCCTCGATAACGCGCGTGTTGTTCATGGAGATCAACGTGTATTTGCATTTCGAGCCGTTGAAACGCTTCTTCGGAAAACGTTCGTCTTTCTCCGCCAGGATAGAAGCCCACAACAGATATTTATCATGCTGCGGCGGCTCCATGCCCGCATGGGTGTGCTGTTCCACTGTCCAGCCGTGTTTCTCCAGGCGCTCAATGGCAAGTTCATTATAGGATTTTTTATTGTTGGCGCGACGTGCATCCCCGTAGCGGTCACGGTAATAATGCAGGTGCTTGTTGATATGGTTACGGTAATAGTGGCAGAACTTATCCATCAGCGCGTTGACCATTGTATCGTCTTCCTCGTCACGCTTGACAAAGAACTCGTTGATATTGTTATCCACCGGCTCACGTGTCAGCAGCTTCGTCACGAAATCATAATTGCGTTCCTGCGCCACTTCAAGGAACGAGGCGGCAGACCCCCAGTCAGGCGTCAGCTCTATCGGCTGGTTCGGATTGCAGTCCAGATCACGCCGGCTGTCATCATTGTTGGCAAGCTGTTGCCAATTGTAGTTATGATCTTCGGCAAAGTCACGTATATAGCTGTCATTGGTCGCATTGTAATACACGTGCCGTTCATCCAGTTGGTAATAACAGCTATCAATCTTATCCACCATGAAGTTCAGTATCTCGATCATGAAAGAAAGCTTATCCATCACCTTGTGCTGGTTCAGGATATAGTTCATGCCCACATTGGCGATATTGTCGAAGATGGAGCCAAGGATAAAAAGCGTGCCGTCGCGTGAAACGAACGGCGTGATGCTTTGCCTGAGACGAACGGTTTCATTCCAGATTTCCTTGAAGAGTCCCGCATCATTCGCAATCCTTGCATCAATGAGCTGCATCTGTAACCGCACAATCTTATTCCAGACATCAAACAGTCGGATGCCGCGTTCTTCTTCGTAATACTTGGCCGGTTCAAGCAACCATTTCTGTTCAGGCGTGTAAGGCATGGAGGAAAGGAAGGTGTTGCCGTGATGTTTCAGAACGGGATTCTCGGACTTGCGTCCGAAGATGTGTTCATTGCCTCGGTTGGTCGGTGCCGCCTCCTGATCGAACTTCTCTTTATCGAGCGTCAGCGCTTCGTCAGTGATGTTGTAGTCAGCATTCGGTCCGCGGCTGTTACCGCCCTGGGTAAGTATGTAGAGCATGTGACCATTGGAGAAGCTGATGCCATACTCAAACGACATGATGTGCTCATAAGGCTTATACCAGCCCTCAATGGGCCTGCGGCACACCACATAATCACCGGTCTTGCTGACCGGATCCCATTGCTTGTAACCGAGCATCTCAAGCATCTTGAAAGCGGATGGCAATGTTTTAGTCAACGCCTGACCAATGGTAGCCTGGGTAAGCGTGGTAATACCGCGCGGCATCAGGCGGATATTGTCATCTATCACGGCACCGGTAATAAAAGATTTACCTGTTGCACGTGAATAGATGACATACCCGTTCTTGTACGGCATTACCAGGAATGCCGCCTGTGCCGGATTGACCTGTATAACCTCTTCCCAAACGTTTTCGTCCATTGTCCTGTCACATCAATAACGTGGGAAAACAATGTAGTTCACACCTTCTGATGAAGTCATACGGGGCATTGGCTGCCCTGTATCGTCTAATAGTTTTTTCACTTCATCCGGTTTGAACTTAGCGGATACGGTACAAACAATCTGTGTCTTGCTGACTGACACCATATCAATATGTTTATGGTCAACCAGATAAGAGATCAGGCGTTTATTGGTCAGTTTTTTCATGATGATATATTTATGAGTTCATTATTTCTTCTGCCTGCACATCGTCAATAGGCGTGTACATTGAATCCACAAGGACTTTTTGCTCTTCCTGTGAAAGATTACGGATCGCATTCAGCGGGATATCTACTGTTTGCCCCATACTGTTGATCTGGATGTAGAAGACATTTTTCTCCATACGTCGCGGATCCTCAACCGAAGCCGGTTTCTCACCAATCATCTGATGCAACACTTTCTTAGCGTTGTTCCAATTCTTCAGATCACCTCTGAGCTTACAGTCCCGGATAAGCTGAATCTGGTCCTTGATCATCCAGGCAAACCAGAAATCCCAGTCAAACTGGTGCTGTGTCTTGAACAGTTCTTTTGCCAGGGCGATATCCTTACGTACCTGTGTACGTGAAATCCGGTATTTCGCCAGCATGATGTTGATGATATGGCTCTCATTGGGATAATCATCCAGCAAACGGGCTATCTGCAATACCCGGTTGCACTGCACCCGAAGATGCTCCGGCAACGGGCTGTTCTCCGGGTCAATGATGTGCTGCTGTATAAGGTCGTATGACTGTTCCTCCAATGCGGCCTTGCTTTTGGATGTTGTCAAGCTGTTACTCATACTCAAGATACTGCTGTTGCGATTTAAAGAACTTGATCAGTTCCTGTTGTGCCGGATTGCTGCCGTTGATGGCGGACTTGATGATAGCCTCCCGTACTTCAACCATTTGGCTGAGATGCCCACGATAAAAAGCCGTCCGGACTTCAGTGCCCGGAGTACGGAGCTCTGCAAGAAAATCCGTCTCATCCACACCGATATTGATTGCGATCATTCCCGGAGGGATAAGGCGGTACGCCATTTTCTCAATTTCTTCACGTTGTTCCTGCGTCAAACTCATCATTCAGCATTTTAAAATCAAAGTCAAAAATATCTCTGCCGGTATGGATGATTCCACGTTCCAACTTCGGGTTATGTGTGGCGTTCTGACTGCCTACTACGGTGATGTTCCAGTCTTCATTATACAGCAACGCCACCTTCGCATGCAATGCCAGGCAACGGTAACAGTCTGGAAATGTAGTCACCAGATAATCGAACGGTTTGGGCGAGATGCTGCGTACACGGTTATCGATCAGGAACCGTACCGATAGCAACTCACCGGTCTCAACCTTACGACGAAGGGTGTTGATACTATCCATCGAGATTGAGTAAGTAGTCAAGAACAGGTGTGCCGGACCGGTCTGTTTCAAAATATATAAAATCAACTGGATCAGGTTAAATGCTCCGGAAGAATAGAAATGCTTATCCCTGCCGGGAACCAGCACTCCCATAGCGTCCGGATGCAGCAGCTTCTCCGAAGCCCGATCATGGTCGGAGGCTGCCACATCCGTTTGGCGGAGAGGGAGCGCATTGTCCTTCATTCTCTCCGCCGGCATCTCATTCATATCGCTGCAACATACCAACATTATTGCAGTTCGGCCAGTCTATAATCTATTTTCTCAACTAATACCTCTTGCTCGGCTACTTTCTTCTCATACTTCACTCGTTTCGGGCAGTCCGGAAGCGGGTTTTCCTTGCCGTCTTTAGGCTTGCTCTCTGAAGAATACAGCAACATGTTTTTTGCCTTGGTAATCTTACTCTTGGCATTAGACTTCGCTTTCTTCAACTCTTCGACGGAAAGGGAACTGATATCCGTCTGCTCATCTTCCTTTTCCGACTTCTCTTCAGCAGCATCCACTTTTTTATAAAGTTCGTCCAGCTGTTCATCAGTCGGCAACTCCTTTTTCTGCTCATATTGCTGTTTGATGGCAGCCAGCAATGTCATACGATTGGAGAGAGAGACTATACGAGTAACAATATCTTTACGCTGTGCACATACAGCCACTATATTGCTCTCACCCTGTTCGGCAAGTAACCGGTGCAGCCGTGAACGTTCATTATAGCAATCCCGGAAATCATAGATGATTTTGGCTATCACTGGAGGGTAGGCCGGCTGTTCATCCGTTTCACGTGCCAGTTCCTTTTCCGCAATGGAAACAATGACCGCCGCCGTTTCTTCCGGAACCGTCTCGGACCGGCCGTCATTACCCGGCACTGCATCATCCGCCAGATCCACATCCTCAAAACGCGGATCATCTGGATGGTACCAGACTTTAATCATCTGCCGGATCTCATATTCCAGTTTCTCGCGGGTATGCGGCTTTTCACCTTGGCGTGCAAGACGTGCGGCGACAAAGCCCTTATACCCAGAACGGGTAAGGATATTCACTCCGGTACTATAATCCCGCTTATTGGAATTTAACCACTTGATACCGTCCCTGCGGGCTTCAATATAGCTCTGTGTAATTTTTGACATTATACGTTGATTTTTAGTGATACGCAAAACTATTGCGATTTTTATTGCCGGAATAGGACAAAACAAAATGTCCGCCTCCCGGAAAGAATTCGGAGACGGACATAAACAAGCAACTAACAAAACGAAGAAACGAAAAATCAACCTCCAGGTGCAGCCTTTACGATAAGAATGTCTTCTGTGTCACCTTCATATACACACTTGACGGGTGTAGCGAAAGTATAGTGCAACGTACTCTGGTTTCGTCCGCTACTACCTGTTCCGGTAGTGGCCCCGTCACCTGAGGCACGCATGGCACCACGTCGTTTATCACCCATCAGATAATTCATGCCGTTGTTATCAGTTACGATAAAGAACATCTTGCGCCCTTTGGTGGCATTCTCGAAACCGAATACCTTCTTCCGCATCTTGGGAGAAATGATATTCAAGTCCATCAGCGATGACTCACCGCCTGTCTCTCCCTGATCCGTAATCTTGAATTCCGCCAGGTCGTCCGTGAAATCCATCTTGTAAGCCCGCCTGCCTTCCTTCATAACCAGATCGCCAACCAGTGTACCGGCTTCCTCAAGTGAAAGCGGGGCATCCGTCTTTTTCGGATAGTCCGGCCACGTCGCCACGTCCTCATGATAGCCGAAGATAACGGACGGTACAATACCCGCCATGTTACCTTGGCTATCGCAGTCCATTGCCTCGTTGATATCATCAAGGGCAATACATAATTTAGGATCTACTTCTGCCATAGTCGTAGGGTTTATTCAGATTTAACAACATAAGTACCTGTCACCTTCTCCACCTTGCCCGCGGCAGGAGTCTTCTTCTGCACGGCAGGAGTGGTATATCCGGCAGCCTCCAAGAACTCGACGGTATATTCCTTACCACCGGGAACAGCTACATACGTGCCGGAATCACGCCAGCTCTCTTCACCCTGAATACGCCATTTGCCACCGTTGTTGATTGCTTCATCCGGTGCAATTGTGACCTCGATATATCCGAATGGATTGGTCCCTTCAGGATCCACCGGACGGTCATTGACGCAGAACTCCGATTTATGCACCGATACGAACTGGAAGCCAATCACGTACTTGCCCGCAGCATCGAACGTATAAGGATTGCCGGAATTGAACGGCTTGATAGACTTGAAATCGCTCTCTTTGTCAAATCCGTAGCAAATGTTATTTTTAGTACTCAGCATGATAAACTGGCTACCATCGGGAAGATTTGGAACACGTACCAGCTCACAACGGTTGTTGGAACCGAGCAGGTGTTGTGTATCGGAAGTATCTTCTTTTAATCCGATAACGATAGTACCTTCATCTTTGCGCCAGTCATCATACATGTCGCCCAAATCGTCGGAAATGAACATCTTGATGTTCTTCTTGCGCTTGAAGGTACGCGGCATGTGACGCCACATCTCCAGCAACTTTTCGCCAATGTTGGCACGAGTCAGCTCACCGGTGGCATATACGTTGCCTTCAGCACTGGAGATATCTCCGACTGCCTCGCCTTCGGTAACAATGGTACCGATACCGTCGAAAGAGTCCTGAATGTCCGTCTTGTTCTCATCAGCGCTGTATTTCGCTGTGAAAAGAGCAAACAGCAAATCATTGGATGCCAGTTCATGGCCGTGGTTGATCAGCCACAACTCGAAGGGATGTTCTTTGCGGAGCGTACCGGGTACCTCAGCAATGTAGGTGCGGCGGTAACGTTCCGGCTCATCGGACATCTCCATCACGACGGGACGAACGACCAGACGACGCGGAACAATCTTACCCAGATACTTGCCGGCTGTAAACTTGCCGGTGTACTTGCTGGAGATGCTGCCGCCTTCTACCTTGCCCAATTCAAGGGAATCGGTAATACCCGGTACCGGAGTGAAATGTTTCAATACCTCCGAAGCGTCGAGCTTATCGACCGCCTTCAGGATGTCTCTGTGTTTTTTTACCGCGGTCAGAACCGTGGTAATGTCAATAGGTGCTTTAAAATCCATAAATAGAATAGTTTAGATGTTATTCATTCTCATAACTGTTGATCGGATCCGTAGCGATATCGGCAAACTTGCTGTCCTCGTTCGATTCCTGATGACTGGCGGTTGCCGTTCCGGGAATCTTGGCCACGATATTGCGGATAACCTGTACCTTAGTCTTGTTGTCGGCCGCATTCTTGACGCTATCGCTCAGGCTATCGAGGTCGTTGACAACTGCCGTCAGATTGTTTTCAGCCGTCTGTCTGGCTGTATTGGCGGCTGTCAAATCGCTTTCAGCTTTGGTTTTCGCTTCATTGGATACCTTGATGGCGTTATTGATGGCCTGCAAGTTCTCTACGGTAAGCGATATCTTACCGTCTTTTTCCTCAATGCCTTCACAATTGAGGATCTGATTAATGAAAGTAAATTCTTTACGCATGGAAATAACTGTATTTGAATTAGAAATGTCTTCAGAGGTATTATTGGCAGGAAACAGGCTTTTGATACCGTCAATGATTTGAGAAACAAGGTTTCTGTCATTGCCTTTGGGTTGCGTTTCCGATTCGGAAGCATTGAGTACCGGTAACGGTAAACCGATGGCAGTAAAGCAGTCGGTTATTTCATTGGTCACCTGAGGCTTTTTATGCACACCGGGAATGATCCTGTCTATGAAGCCCCATTCCTTGACTTCAGCGGCAGGCATCCAGCGTTCTTCTTCCATAAGGGTGATAACGTCCTTCAGACTCTTGCCGCTGCGGTTGATGTACTTCTGTGCAATCATCAAGTCAATCGCCTCGGCACTCTTCTTCTTGTTTTGTAGTTCTTTAATGGTGTCTTCGAGCTGATCAGCATTAAGCTGTCCCCAAATGTCCACGCCCAGGCTGCACTTATGCGCCAGCCACATACCGTCCTCATGCATCTCAATGGACTTGCCACCGAACGCCAGTATGGTAGCCGCCGAAGCATTGAAGCTGATAAATTCCACCGTCACGTTGCCATGCTCAGCCATCAGGCTTGACATGGCGATAGCTTCGGCCACATCACCGCCCGGACTGGAAATCTTCAGGCGTACAGGTTGATCTTTCGCTTTGTCCAAAAAGTATTTCAGATAGTTCTTATTATACCAGAAGCGATCAATCGCTCCAAAAAGTGTGATAACTGTCTCGTTCATATAACTTTTTTACGCAAAGAAAAGCGCAAAAAAAACGGTACCCAAGGACACAGGGCACCGTCAAACAGGGAATAAGCGTTGTTTTTACGCTTCCAGTTCTTCTAATCCGGATATATAAATGGTAGGTTCATCCTGTACACAGGTGAACGTGAAAGACGTTCCGTTCCGTTCGGAAACGGCGCGTCCGCTTGTCTTGTTCGTGGCGAACAGCATAAGTGCGTCTTCTTGTCCGCACCAATGTACTTCGCCATTGCCGTCCACCGCCAGCACATACCACAAACCACGCTCCAGCGTCTCCATCAGCTGATGATTTACTGAGGAAAGTTTAGGAATCACGCCTTCAACCGACACATTCCAGCAATCCCCGGCATCATTCACTTCCTTATCTTCATTATATATATAAGTATCATTGGCATATACCGGTATGGAAATAATATCCTCCCGGTTGCGAAGCTCCAGGTAGTTCAGGCCGGTATTGTAATCTTTGCGGATCCGCAAAAACGAAGTCGGGGGAATGGCAATCATTTGCAACAGTCCTCCGATGTTTTCAAAATCATAGTTTATCACTTTCATACGCTAATCTTCCTTGCTGGGAAATTGTCCCAAACTCGGACAACTTCCCCAATATTATACGGTTAATAAAATCAAAAATCGTTGTATTCTCCACTGTCTTCCGATATCCGTGTCTGTTATACTCCCTGCGGATGGTATCATAAGACCAGGTGTCTTCAGTGAACCCAAACTTTGTCTGGAAATTACGGATGGCGGTTGATAGCGGAAGTCCCATACTGACATGGGTATCAAGATACAGGAACAGTATCTGTTTGATCCGCCGCTCAATCTTGGTACCGAACGCCACCACTTCGGTGTTCGACATCGACCAGCCATAGCGGTAGAAGTCATCACGGCGTATCTCTACCGCCACATTAGCCGTATAGCGGTAAAGGTTACGGTATTTGTTCTCGTAGCGTCCAGGCTTGGATAGCCGTGAAAGGAAATCGTTCTGCAACTCCTTGTCGGAAGACAGGTTAACGATTTCAGTCCAGGTATCATCAGGCGTATTGAAATTATGCAAAAGGAACTGCTTAACATATGGTTTGCAAGGCAGCCAACAGACAAATCGGTCTTTCTTTATCATTTAAAGTGTTGATTTTTACACAAATATACTAAATACCGAGAATATAACCAAGCCCTTGCACGGATATAGTATAAAAATCGTGCGGCAGTACTTTTGTACATGTGCCTACTGATATTTGATTGTATATCAACATGTTACACCTGTACAAAAATCGTACATTCCCGCACTAATTCTTCCGTTTGCGTACTTTTCGGCCTTTTTCCCGAAAAAGTACAATTCGTGCGCTATTTGTGCGCAATTCGTGCGGATTTTGTGCGCCTGTAATTTATTGCATATCAAATTGATATAAGAAAACAACAGTACTTCTGCACGAATGCACGATTTTTTTTCTGTTTTTTAAGGTAGTCTCTTTTTAAAAAGAAGAATAAAAAAAAGAATAATATACCCCCTCCGGCAGTTCCTACGACTGTCGCTCATGCACGTTTGTTCAAATCGTTGTTGTAATGGGTTGGGGGAAAGGGGGAAGGGGCAAAAGAAAGAAAAGATAGCATCCGACTGTACTCACGTACCGCCGGATGCAGGCAAACACTCAATATGTACTTTTAAGAATACTCCGTGTTATGTTTTCTCGGAATGACCGGTAATCATCAAAAGAATACTTCTGTTATGGAAGGTCCTCCGGATAGAATACTCTGCAAATGAACTCGTACTCACGGGGAATTGAACGGACTCCTACAACTACACACAGGCCCCGTGCAGCCATTTCATATAAACGTTGGTTAGTGAGTACGGCCCCACGAAAATTATAATTACTACAGAAAACGAAATAGGCCGTTGCCAGGTCTATACTGAAGATATCATTCGATATGATTTTTGCCGCATCTGAAGGAATGCGGGCAAAGCCAAGCCGTACTACCAGGCGACTCAACAGCTGCTTGCGTTCGACCGGATCCGGTGAAACGACCACCAATATTTTATGCTCTTTTTTTAGCATTATTTCTTGCGTAATTCATTGAAAATATGTATCTTTACATCGTAGTAAATTGGCATAATCTACTCCTTTTCCCGTCTCGGAGTGAAGCGATTTACAGAGGGGCTAAAGCCCGTTGTCCGTCTCACGTACTCCACATCATCCGACAACTCCAACTGTCCTGTATGCACATCGTATGGTTGTTCCGCAATGAGTATTTTTACGATATCCTGAAACAGCTTCAGGTCTTTTTCCTGACAACGATCTGAAATACGGAACTGCTCGCCTTCCGGCAGATTGATACACATCAGATATACTGCATCATAGAACGCCATGAAACGTTCAGGTGCCATCTCGTAGAGAGGCATAAGCCGGGCTATAATATCGGAATGTGTATCGTTCATCAGAATGCAAGCTTATTAGTTGATGCTTCAGGAAGATCACTCTGCGGTGTCAGTTCGCCAGCTGCTTTTCCTATGGTAAAGTATTCAATACCTCCGGATTTATCATCTATAACCGGTTTTCCGTCTTTATCCAGGAAGAGGGGTAAACCGCTTTTTGCATCGTATTTATGCGGATTGAATATCCAGCCTTTCCATTCGCAATATTTTTTCAATTTGTCCTTAAATGCCGTAGCACTTATGAATTTGCGTTGCTGCGGATCATAGTTACAGAAATTGTCGTAAATCTCCTTACGGGGAGTACGGCGGTGGTTTTCTTCGCTACTAAAATATTCATCCGCCCAGGATATAAGAGTTTCGCCAATTTCCTGTCTGAGTTTACGTTGCTGCAAGCGTTCGCCCGGTGCCTGTACAACTCCAAATTTCAAGTAAAGCTGTATGCAGTTGGCCAACATATTCCAGGTCAGGTTCCACTGCATGAAGTCCCATTCGGAAAAGAATAATACCCCGAAATCATCCATGGGTTTATGCTGATCATTATAAAAATCGGAAAAAGCTATCAGCCATTGCCGATCAGTATAACTGGAACCCGTGCCACGGATAGCATGGTTCGTTGGAATATATACTTTGGGAGACTTTGCGAAAGGATAGGTGATACGCGATCCTCCTTTCTTGTTTACAGTCCAGTCACCGGTAAGGTTAGGAAACAGAAACTCAAAATTGAAATTCTGCATGACATCATCAATAAACACCAGACGGGTCTGTTCATCAATGTCATTCCAAATGAAACTGTCATTGAAGATATCCGTCCGTTTTCCGGATATATAGACTGTATCGACTACCTGGCGCATTAATTCGCCAACAAGCGATTTACCGCTACGGCCGTTACTGTCGCCCACTTCCGACTGCTTGCCGTCCATGCCGATAACGGCACGTGTCACGTTCGCGTCCTTGCACTCCATCAGCATATAGCCAATAGCACACATTTTACTGAGCAAGTGGAGGTTGTTTTCATAAAGTTCGTCTTCTTCAATCTCTTCAGGCTTTTTTCTCCAGGTAAAATTACTGGTATTGATCAGGAATTGCAGATAATGACATTTCTTTCCTTCCGGAGAGAGTTCATAATCATATTTGCCGTCTTTTTCTCTGAAGGCAATGAGGGGATGCCCGAGGTATTTGGCATCGGTGTTTTTCCGCTGTTCTTCCCATATCTGGTGAGTAATACTTTCGTAGCCCACTTCTTTGACTTCATGCTGGGTTATATGCCAACAGCGGTCACGGAAATAGAAGTATTGTTCATCACGGGACGGGGATATAAAATTAGGTTGGATAAAAGCAAGCCTTGACATCTGGAATGGTCCGACATATTGCGAGCCTCCCTTGAGTAACTGATTATTGACGAAGCGACTGCAATTCTGTTCGGCAAAGGCGAACATGAAATCGCGCGCATCTTCTACGTCAATAGTCCGGACTATTGGCGGATCCAGATGGATATACGTCCATAATTTGGTATCGAGCAAACGATATCGCCCGATCCCCCGGTTTTGAAAAAAGGTTTTGGCGGCCACATAATCGTATTCAAACACCGGTATTCTGTTGCCGTTCGTTTCCTTATAGTCTTCATTCCAGAATTTTTCATCTTCATCATAAGGCAAGGCGGATACCAACCTGCCGCTTTCGTCAAATTTCCAGGCATACCGGCCAAAAATGAACTCCGGAAGCTCCTGTAAAACTTCACGGTGTTGCTCAGCGAATTTTTCGTGACTGTGCAAATTCCATAACTCACGTAGTTTCTGATCGTTCCATGTAGTAATTTTAAATATTTCTACATACTTGCCAATTCCAGATTTCTCATTGCAGGCAAATTCCATATCCTTGGCAAGTTCTTCTTCATGGCCGCTCAGTTTGTTTGCCAGCAGATCATCCAGTCCCTTGTCACCTTCATCATTCTTGTTAATGTGGCCAATGAATATTTCCACCATGATACCGCGGTTCTTCAGCATCCGCATGTATTCTTTGAAATTTCGGGCGGCAGAGAAAAAACACCGGGGGCGTGTATCAACAGGAGTATTGAACTTTATATTGTTGGACAGATCATTCCAGTCTGAATCAAAGATAAAGGCCACTTCCTTAACCCCGCAGGCGGTGATAATCTTGACGAGATCTTCCGGCAATGCCCCTTTCTGTCCCAGGTTCTGAATACCGCTGACCGCTATTGAGGGAATGCCATGCTTGCATGCTTTTTCAGCCTTCTTTTCCCCTTCCTGGATGTAGAGCCTTGGGAACTGCTCTTTCCTCTTGTACATCTGCCTCATGCGTTCCGGAATGTATATGGGCGTACCACTACCGGCAGGAGACTTGTATTTGAACGGCTTCCCTTCCTTGTCCCTGTGTTCATCCGGAAATTGCCACCGCACACGGTAATACACTTTAGGCTCCAATTTACCACGCCCCGGTAATTTACGCATATAGGTAACCGGCATACCATCCAGATCGTAATATTCGATGATGACATCATCTCCATCAACGATATTGCCGTATTCGTCAATGGTTCCCGGACGGAAAGTTTTTGCCTCAAAAATACTCTGTGTATCTCCTTTTTTAAAGATATGTGCCGTTACATCCTGATAGGTCAGTCCGCTACCGGCAAGCATGCGGGCGCAGAATGTATCAACGCTTTCTCCCTTGGCCTCCTTGCTTTGTTTCTTCATTTTAGTAGGCTTAGCAGGCTTATTCTCCGGTTTGGGATCAAGTAGTACATTAAATTTGCGTGCCAGGTGGTCGAGGGCTTCCAGAAATTGCATATCTTCCGCCCTCTGCAAATAGTCCAGCGGTTCTTTACCCTTTATATCCGGACAGCTGAAGCATTTGAAAATCTGTTTGGCCGGAGAAATATGTAGCTTTTCCTGTCCGTGGCATTTGGGGCATTCGCACTTATATTCAGCGCCCCGTTTCCGTAGTTCGTGAAAGTCACCGATAACATCAAGAAGCTTCCCTTTGGAAGCTTCCTTGATCCGTTTTATATCATCTTTAGTAAAGTACATAAGAGTTTTATATGTTGCCGCTACGAATTACACTGTTTTTAGAATTAAGTGATAGGACTTAAATTTTGCCAAGAAACAGTATATACGTATCGAGTTCGTTTTTCAGCCGGGCATTCTCATTTCTGAGTTGCTCAATGGTATTGTTCCGACAGGAAACAGCCTGGTGTAGCTGGCTGATTTCTTGCGTATAATCAATTTGTTTTTCACTCCTTTCTATCTTCTTCAGTAGCCGCTGTTTCACCTTGCCGATTTCCTGTTCCAGGTAAGCATTCCGCTTCAGTACACTTTTGATTTGCCCCTCCAGATGCAGGGTGCGCTGTTGCTCTCTGTGATAATCTTTGAGCAGGTATTTGAATAAGGTCTCGATAGGGATATCGAGTGAAAGATTGTCTTCTGCCATAGTTGCCCTATATATAAAAGTTAATCACCTATTAGCTGCTTAATCGTATAATTTTGCTTCCCTTTGAATTTAGAGAAATCCACTAAAGACTGTTTACGATAAAGGCCGATAGCCACTCTCCGGAATCTTTCATAGTTCCGACCGTCGATAGAGAGCAATGATTGTTCATTCATAGCTTCATTCAGTTCCTTACGTGTGTGGACATAATGACCATAACAACTGTTTTCTCCGAAGTTATGCTCATACGCGTGACAATGATAACGATCATCCTTTGATAGAAAGATTCTCAATCTTTCTAACCGGGTAAAGCTTAATCTGTTATAACCCAGCCTTGATATTTCAGTCTCTTCCAGCCAGGCTACAAGCTCAAGATTGTAAAACCCTTTGTTATACTCTCTTCTATAGAAATAGTGTATTTTCATCTTTTTATTCTTTTGAAAAAGAAAAGAACTCAGTTCCATTTGAAATTTGTGTGCTAAAAACTATCCTTTTTGCATTGCAATATTTAGCCAGCTTTTGTTTAAAAGCTGTAGATGAGACATATTTACGTCTCGTACTATCCCCTTTGTAGAATAGTTCATATAGCTCTTTTCTGGAGATGGTCTGATTTAGATATGAAGGATTTGAAAAATAGATGTCTGCCCAGGAAACAAAATCCGTTCCTATTTCAACTTCTATTTTTCTTTCCCAGAGAATTTCCTGGGTTAATACTGGCCCATAATTCAAATAAAGTTGTACGCAGTCAGCGATCAACATATAAGCATACTTCCAGTCTTCGATATCCCAGTCTGTGAAGAAACATTTTCCGAAATCATCAATGGGGCTATGGCTGGTATTGTAATAATCAGAAAAAGGAAGTTCCCATTTCCTATAATCGACGCTAACTCCTTTGCCAGCTATCTCCGAGAAAGTTGTGATAACTATTTTGGGAGAATATGGATAAGGGATTATATCTACTCGTTTTCCTTTTCTATTGATCACCCAGTCTCCACTAATACATGGAAATAACCAATCAAATTCAAAGTTTTCCGGTAGATCATCAAGCACAACGAGTTTGGTCTGTGAAGATAGGTCATTCCAAATAAAAGCATTATTTATATCCATGAATCTACCAACTATGTGTTCTGCTTGGATGAACTTGGCAATAAAATTCACAAATAAGGTTTTCCCACTTCGTCCGGGTTCTTTGTTCATGTAATCGGTTGCAATGACTGCCCGCGAAACATCCGGTCTCTTTTTCTGAAAAATCAAGTACCCAATGGCACAAAGTTTGCTCAATAGGATAGAGGCTTCTTGCCGTTTGTCTTCTTCAGTGACTTCTTCCGGCATTTTGCGCCAAGTGAAGTTGCTGGTATTAATCAGGAACTGGAGGAACTGACATTTTTTACCTTCTTGGGTTAGCTCATAATGACAGGTATCATCTGTTCCACAGAATTGAATTAATGATGTAATCATGATATTGTCGGTAATTTTCTTCATTTCTGTATATTATTGAATTAATTTTTCGGATATATGTAAAGGATACCAGACTTTTGCTTTGGTATCCGTGTCAATACCATGAAACCAAACCTTCCCGTTGTCTACAGTCTCAAAGGAAGTTATTTCGGCTTTCTTTATGTTCCCTCTCGTATTGCGATATGGAACAATATCTCCTACTTTAAATTTGCTCATTATTTATTATATATGAATATTAATCTTCTTCAACGAAGGTGTTAGTTGTGTTTATCACACCAGCAGAATCAACACTCTTGCCATCACGTATAAACACTTTCTCACGTATTAATTCTTCATAGTCATACTGTGACATTCCGATGACACATACACGACCATCAACATACAATTTGCATTTCATCAATTCAGTACCTTCAATCGGACCGATGACATCTATTTGCATTGTTCTTTTATTCATAATTATCAAGTTATTAACTTATCACCCATGTATTAAAGAAATAATTAAGCTACTTCTTTCAAGCGCACCAATTCCTCCGTTTTTACATTCCGTCCTCGACTACGGCAATAGGAGCCATCTGAAATAAAATCATTAAAGATTATCAAAACAACCAAAGCCACTGCACCAATGGCACGCTTTAAAGGTGATAGTTCAAAGCTAATGTTGAAGTGCGTGCAGAACCACCATGCAGACAGCTCATTTATCTTACCGATATGAAGTTTTTGATATATCTTACGAAGAATATTATCCACGGTATAGCGAGAAATACCAAGATCATCAGCAACTTCTTTTTGGGAAGCCCCCCAAGCTATACGTTCCGCGATCTGTATTTCTCTATTCGACAATGCAGCCATATCATCGTATTTTTTGATCTTCAGGAACAATCTCCCAAATATCAACCGCTCCATATCTCTGAAGAATATCAGTGATTACTTCATACTTCGACATAGTGATATCCACAATACCACTATTAAGTAAGTGCGAAAAGTAAGTGTAACGCGTAATGCCTAATGCATCCATCAAGTTCTTACGAACTTCATCTTTCTGGGCTATAGTCACTTGACGATAGCCTTTTTTAAAGTAATAGCGTTTTTTCGCTATTGCAGGGGTTTCGATTTCTTTGTACATTTGTTTCGTGTGATTTAAAATACAATGCAAATATGAATGATATATAGTTTAAAAACAAACAAAACATGAACTATATATAATTCAATTAACTTTTATTATGAATACAGAACAAAAATCATCAGCTGTTCGAGACAGGTTAATTGCTCTTTGTGAGGCATTAGATCTATCACGGCGTGAATTTTCCATCAGCATAGGCCGTACATCAACCTATGTGACAAGTTTAAACAATGATATTACTTCCGGAGTGCTGAATGATATATTAATCACATACCCTCAAGTCAATATCATGTGGCTTATCACTGGAAAAGGAGAAAAGTTTATAACCCCAGACCCTACAAATGCCCTTTTTCAGCATTTAAAAGAAGAAAATAAAGAATTAAAAACAAGAAACGAAGAATTAAACCGTGAACTTGGACGACTTGAAGGACAAATTGCTGAAATGAAAAAAATTGTTGCCCATCAGGACACACCTGCTGGATGTGCCGATGCAAGTGGATCAGGGTTAACGATAACCAAATAAAGTGTCCACTGTATTAAACTTTGTATCAGATACTTTAAATAATAAATAAATATTCTATGCCGGACATATTTCGGACACAGAACATCACTCATTTAACCAAGGTAGAAACTGTAAGATGTTAACAATCAATGATACGTCCCCTGTGACCTGCCCGTACGCTTGAGGAATTCTACCATATAG
>VOFE01001643.1_pt1 | contig 58000 bp, 118 predicted proteins | sample 5384071 | NCBI WGS metagenome assembly VOFE01 (sample SAMN12384724, study PRJNA508395) | human gut metagenome | isolation source: healthy gut D | host: Homo sapiens
ACAGCAAGCTCGGATGGGAGACGCACTTTTGGAATTGTAACCCAGCTCATGCAGCAGCCGGATATCCCCTTCGGAAAGATAGGCCCTATGCCATTTCCAGAATCTCGGCAAACACCGTACCGCAGGTCTCCCCTTTAAAATCAGATCCATAGACCTGCCCCGGTCCAGCCTGCCCATATGTTGGATTTCTCCATTTTTGGGGAAGATGGAAATGGCTGCTTCCTCAGCATGAAGCCTTCCGGATTGTTCAGTTTCCCATGCCCCAGCCTCTCAGTAGAACCTCCTCCCCGCAGCCGTTGACCATCCTTCTTCCATCGGCATGCAAAAACCTTTCACCCTTGCATTTTCAATTCCTGCTTCATATCGGCTTCCTCCCTGGTCAGCCTGGTTCAGAAGGCCGGACATAACTTTTCCCACCCGCGGTATGATGCCGCAGGCTTCAGTCTACGATGCTTCGATTTTGTTTCCGTGCTATGAACTATTCGCTGCTATTATAGCATAAATTTTAAATTTTGGCGGAACGATTATTTGATGTTATAATTTTTTTGTAAAAGCATTCAATATTTTAAACACTTTTATCTCCGTCATTGACTTCCCAGATTTTCTCTGTATGATAATCTCATAGGTATAAAGGAGGAATTTCCATGAATCAACAGCCGTCGAACTATTCTTGGGAGAACGCAGATCCGGAATTTCGGGAAAAACGATACTATAATCCCTACACAAACCAGCCTATTTTAAACCAGGCTGATTATGACGCCTATACTGCACAATACCGGGCCGGGCAGGCGAACAGCGCTGCGGTTTCCCCTTGAAAAAAAGCCGCGGCAAAATTTCTGGAAAAACTGGTTTCTGGCTGCAGCATGCTGCACAGCGCTGCTATGCCTGAGCGCTGTACTGACTTTTCCACCGGACAGGCAGTCCTCAAAAGAACAGCCGACAGCCAGGCGAATGAAGCTTGGTCCACAGGCTATAATACCGGCTATGACGATGGGTACGATAACGGCTATGGCGACGGTACCCGTTCCGGCAAAAAAGAGGTACGAAGCGGGACGCAGCGAAGGCTATGAGCGGCAGAAGCGATGGTATGGATGAAGGGTATCTCTATGCTGCCCGAAACATATCAGGAAAATTTCGAAGCTCTGATGAAAAAAGCTGGAAACCCCTATCCCGATAGCGGTGCAATATTTTATGCCTCCACAGAAGACCGGTACGCTCCTTTTAAAATTCTCAATCCGGAAACGAAGCCTATTTCTTTAAGGCCTATTCGGACGACGGGGAGGTTCAGAAAGGATATCCTCACCTTCTTTATAGAACCCAATTCGGAGGCGACGGTATATATGCCACTGGGAAACTACAAGATAAAGTATGCTGTGGGCAGCGGCCCATGGTATGGGGAGAAGATGCTGTTTGGCCCTGAAACTCAAACCTATGCTATCACCGATTTCTTTCCCTTCACCTCGGACAGTGGTTACTATTACGGCCACTCTCTGACCATGCAAGTGGAAGGCAGTGGAAATCTCGTTACAGATTTCCTTCCTTTGAAAGATTTCTAAACTCAGCCGGTTTGTGGCTGCAAGAGTAATTTTGACGATTTAGCGAATAAAGTGACTAATTTTGACAAGTTTGTATAAATTATGGGAAATTATGGTATAGTTAGCCGATTTCATTCGAAAGAGGTGCTATTTCATGGTCCCAGATCAAGAAAATGTTGGAAGCCTGCTCGACAAAATTGCCGAGTACCGCACCGGTGTGGGTATGAAATACCTAGAGGAGGCTGTGCGGAGAGTTTTGGAAAAAAGGGAATTCCCCGCAAAGGGTTTGATGCAGCTCTATGGAGAGATCGGTGCGCCGGACGGGGTTTCAGACCGTACCGTTTCCCGTGCCATCGCAAAGTCCGTCAAACAGATTTTGGAATACGGAAAGCTTCAGGTTCTGCTGAACCGGATCGGAATGAACGATGTAACTCCCGGCGATGTGATCTTCCTGCTCGCCAATTATCTTGCCGGCGGTACCATTAAGCTGCGCTGAAAGGGACATGCCGTCCTGGATTTACGCAACGGCACAGACAAAATCCTCCTGAAAGGGCTCAATGCAGCCCTTCCAGGAGGATTTTACCATTAACTTATCTTGTCTGTTTTGCTTTCCAACTGTAGAATGCAGGACAGTCTGGCTTTTAACATCCAGCAGCACAAAGCTGTCCTTTCCGCCGTGTTTCTTTCAAATCGATCACCCTCTGGTTTTCGCTGCCGCGAAATACCAATTCAGGTTTTTGCTCCTCCAGGAAAGGCCGTCGATCAGCACATCCGTTTCCTGCAGCAGGACATCCACCTGTGGGTCATGCTTTTCAGAAAGCTGCTCATAGGTCAGCCGCTGAACACAGTCACATCTTTCCCCATCCCGTGCACCAGTTTGGCCAATTCCGCCAGAGGTGCCGGCTGGCAGAAAGGGCTCACCGCCGCTGAAGGTCATGCCTTTGAGCATCGGGTTTTTTGAAATTCTTCAAACAGTTCCCCCACCTCCACCGTCTTGCCTCCATGGAAGTCATGTGTCTGTGGATTATGGCAGCCCGGGCAGTGATAGGGACAACCCTGGGTAAAAACTGTATAGCGTATTCCCCTTCCATCCACAATTGACTCCTTCACGACTCCTGCTATTTTTCAATTCCATACGCTTTTCCTTTCCCAAGCCCAAAGTTACGTGCTCCCTCTTTCCGTCAGGGCGCGCTGCAACATTATACATCCCGGATATCCGCTGAATCACTCGTTCCGGATTCCCAGGGCGATCCTCACGTAAGTATCCCGCAACTGCTTCAAAAGACACCTTTGGCGATTCTAAATGCGCCGGCATACGTGCGGCTTTTTTCCGGCTGCAGACTAAATTTCCTCTACAAACCCACCTTCGGATTTATTCAGAGTTTGCCCAGAAAAACACGGGCCGTTAAAAACGGCCCGCTGCAGTTCAGAGATATCCGTTCCTTCCGCAGAAATAGCGGCAGAACCGGATGACAGCCGTTCCTGTTACCGCCCGCCGAAAGAAATCTGAAACTCTTTCTCCCGGAAGCCTGAGGAATCTGTGATACAGAAGGTGAGCGGGGTGAAGTGAAAACATAGCCCTCTGTCCAGACAATCGATATCAGGCTTCGTTCTGCACAGGCGGCATCTCCCGAAAAAGAACACAGGCCAATAAGAAAGCTTTCCGTCCGGAGTCATCCGCCGCGTACTTTTCACTCTGTCCACTGGACAAGTTCCTGGGGCCCAACGGACACCCATAAGCTTTTTCACCGGGCAGCGCCGGGATATTGATATATTAAGTGCGTGCCATTACATCCTGTTCCAAATCAAGCTGATCTAAAATCTGCAAGGAAATATCTCCACAACTGCCCGCGTATCAGCCCCGTGGGGGACAGAACCAAAACTTTCTTTCCCAGCATTGCCGCCTCCAGCGCTGCCGACACCGTGCCGGAATAAAGCAGATCCGTGCCCGTATTGGGGCCGTCGTTTGGCCAAATTACCAGGTCTACCGGTCCTTCCGTCAGCGCATCCAAACCAAACGGGTACAGTCTGCGGGCGTTCCCGAAATCGCATACGTCTTTATTTTGCTCTGACCAAAAAGCTTCCTGAACAAACAGCGGACGCCGAAGAGTAATCCCGTGGCTATGGCGCTGCGCTCCCCCATCCGGAGCCACCACAGTCACCTCATGCTTCTCCGCCAGGGATAAGGCCAGCCGCTTTAAGCCCTGAGAATGAATTCCATCATCATTGACCAGTAGAATATGCATCGCTTACAGGCTTGACAGAGTGTGCTTTACCCGATCCTGTTCCTCGGCGCGCTTGGCGTTGTTCCGGTCGATGGTGCCGACCAGATAGCCGGTAATGCGGCGGATCCGTTCAAAAATCACGGCCTTCGCCTACGAGTACCTGGTTTTCTGTCGAAACAGCTTTCGTGCTCTGTGCGGATTTTGTTGTCTTAGTCATAAATTACCTTCCTTTCATTTTTGCGGCTGCCCACGGAGACAGCCCTGCTGTTATAAGTCGTTTTCCTTACCGAATCAAATGGGAATAATCCGGCATCATGATATTTCTTGCGCAGCTCAGCAATTTATCCACCGGTACTCCCTCGCCTGCATGCCTGCCGCAGCGGGGACAGATCTCGTCGATAATCCCGTTGTAGCCGCAAACCGGATCTCTGTCCACCGGATGGTTGACCGAACCGTATCCAATGCCGGCCTCTTTCATGCAGCGGATCACGCTTTCAAAGGCATCCACATTCTTGCAGATATCCCCGTCCAACTCCACATAGCTGATATGGCCTGCATTGGTCAGCGCGTGGAAGGGGCTTCCTTTTTATTTTTTCAAAGGCGCTGATGGGGTAGTACACCGGCACATGGAACGAATTGGTGTAGTAATCCCGATCCGTCACACGCTCAATTTTACCGAACTTTTTCTGGTCGATACGAACAAACCTGCCGGAGAGGCCCTCGGCCGGGTGGCAAGCAGAGTGAAATTCAGGCCTGTCTGCTGAGACAGCTCATCCATCCGTTTTCTCATATAGGTGATAATTTCCAAACCCAAATTGTAGCTTTCCTGACTTTCTCCGTGGTGCTTGCCTGTTAGCGCTTTGAGGGTCTCAGCCAGACCGATAAAGCCTACGGAGAGTGTTCCATGCTTTAAAAGCTCCGCTACGGAGTCGTTGCGATCCAGCTTTTCCGAATCGATCCCACGCCCTGCCCCATGAGGAAGGGGTAGTTATAAGCCTTTTGCTGCACTGAATTTTGAAGCGGTGCAGCAGCTGCTCTACCACCACTTCGATTCTATCATCCAGAATCCGGTAGAATTTCTTGACGTCCCCTTCCGCCTCAATACCGATACGGGGGCAGGTTGATGGACGTGAAGCTCAGGTTGCCCCTGCCGCAGGTGACCTCTCTCTTAGGATCATGCACATTCCCATCACTCTGGTGCGGCAGCCCATGGCTACCTCCGTATCATAATCCCCAGGCTTATAATACTGCAGGTTATAGGGCGCGTCAATAAAACTGAAGTTCGGAAACAGTCTCTTTGCAGACACCCGCATAGCCAGCTTGAACAGATCATAGTTGGGGGTCTTCCTCATTATAGTTGACCCCTTCCTTGACCTTGAAAATCTGTACCGGGAAGATCGGGGGTTTCCCCATCGCCCAGGCCTGCCTCTGTGGCCAGCAGCAAATTGCGCACAACCATTCTGCCCTGCTCGGAAGTATCGGTGCCATAGTTCAACGAGGAGAAGGGGACCTGTGCGCCTGCACGGAAATTCATGGTATTCAGGTTGTGCACCAGGGCCTCCATCGCCTGGTAGGCAGCCTTGTCCGTCTCTCTCCACGCAGTCTTTTTCCGCATAGGAGCCGGCATCCATTGCCTCTTCTCAGTGATCTCCTCAAAACCGTTCTCCCGCTGATGCCGGGGCAGATATTCGGCAAAGCGTTCGCTGTATGCACAGGCGCTGCCCATGGTGACGTCGTCCCCAGTTCTTCTTTCGCCGCGAGATCAGGGCTTCCGCATCCTCATAGGACATGCCCTTTCGAATTTGCAAAAATTCAATAAGAGCTTTGAAATATTCCTTGCGGTAGGTTTTATCCACACCTTCCGCCATGGAATAATCAAAATTGGGCACGCTCTGGCCGCCGTGCATCTCGTTCTGGTTCGCCTGAATCGCAATGCACGCGAGCGCCGCGTAGCTGCGGATGTCCTTCGGCTCGCAGGTAACCGTGTCCCGTGGAAAAACCACCGTGGAAAAGCTTCAGCAGATCGATTTGACAGCAAGTCTCCGTCAGGGTGTAAAAATCCTTGTCATGGATATGGATATCGCCGTCTGCGTGAGCCCTGGCTATGTGGGGAGGAATTACATACTTATCATAAAAGCTCTTTGCTCCCTCAGAGCCGTATTTGAGCATGGTTCCCATAGCGGTATCCGCATTGATGTTGGCATTTTTCCCGCTTCAGGTCCATCCTCGGCTGACACAAAAGTCAGTGCGGAATAGATCTTTACCAGCTCGTCGTCCATCTCCCGCAGTTTCTGATGTTCTGCCCGGTACAGGATATAGGCTTTGGCGGTCTTTGCGTAATCGGATTCAATGAGCTTCTCCTCCACGATATCCTGTATCTGCTCCACCGTAGGGGTGGTCCGCAGCTTACCCGCAGCCTCCACCACTTCATCCGTCAGCCGGTCCAGTTCCGCCTCACTGAACTTTTCTGTGGCAATTCTCACATTCGCCTTGAAAATTGCGCCGCGTATTTTAGATGCGTCAAGGGACCTTTTCCCCGCTTCTTTTAACGACCGTTTTCAGCATGTATCCATTCCTCTTTCTTAATTCTCTCGAAGATTTCCGCCTTATCCGGATGTATGTTTTTCCACACACGTCACGCACACTCTCAAATCCCATCCGTGCCTCCGCTTACAGGGCCAAAGGCTCAAGAAAAAAAAAATTCCCCTAGCTCTCATACAGAAACACCCAAGGGAGAACGACTTTTATTATAGAGCCCAGACCGCTTTCTGTCAATACTATATATAGTGTATTTTAAGACATTTTTAGTGTGAATAGCGCAAAATATACCGCCCCCGACATGGTTTCACAAACCGGCCGGAGGCGATTTTTCCTCTTTATTTTCCAGACGAAGACTGACGAAAGGCGGGTGCCGCCCAGGGGTTTCGTCAGGCTTTCTCCTGATGTTTCACAATTTCGATGCCCAATTCATCCAGCTGGCCCGGCTCCCACTTGGGAGGGAGCCCCATCATCACATCCTGGGCGCTCTTATTCATGGGGAACGCGATGACCTCACGGATGGAACTTTCACCGGAAAGCTTAGCATGACCATGCGGTCTACGCCGGGAGCGATTCCTGCATGAGGAGGTGCTCCGTAACAGAATGCATTGTACATGGCAGGGAACTTCGCTTTTGACATCCTCTTCACCCAGTCCCACCAGCTCGAAAGCCTTCACCATGATCTCCGGATCATGGTTCCGCACCGCGCCGGAGGAGAGCTCCACGCCGTTGCAGACCAAATCGTACTGCTCCGCCAGGATGGTCAACGGATTCAACTCCCCACGCTCAGCCTTTTCCAGGACCTCCATGCCGCCTGAAGGCATGGAAAAAGGATTTGACAGAATTCCAGCTCTCCGGACTCCTCGCCGATCTCATACATCGGGAAATCCACAATCCAACAGAACTCATAGCGTTCCCAGTCCATATGACCCTCACAGGCAGCGCCCAACAGCTTCAGCATAACGCCGGCCGTCTTTCTGGCCTCCGTCAGAGTGCCAGCGGACAGGAATACCAGGGTATTGGGCTTGAGATTCAGCGCTTCCGTAAGCGCCTGGGCGCGGGCAGGATCGGCGTTGATGAATTTGGCCACTCCGCCTGCGATCTCTCCCTTTTCATCCATCTTGAACCAATAGGGCTTCTGGCCGGCCTGCACCTCGACGTCGGCACAGAGCTTATCGACAGCCTTGCGCGCGAGCTTGCAGTCGGAAACCGGCACGGCTTTCACCACGCCCTCTTCAAAGGGAGCAAAACCACAGCCGGAAAGCAGGGCGGTCACGTCGCTGACCCGCAGGTCGATGCGCAGGTCCGGCTTATCAGTGCCGAATTCCTCCATTGCCTGAAAATAGGAATGCGGCGGAACGGAGCCTGGGATGCGGCATGGTACGCACCGTACTTGGCAAAGATGGGAGGAAGCACATCTTCCAGGGCAAAAACACATCCTCCTGTCCGGCAAAGGCCATTTCCATATCCAGCTGATAGAACTCGCCGGGAGAGCGGTCCCCCGGGCGTCCTCATCCCGGAAGCAGGGGGGCTATCTGGAAATAGCGGTCAAATCCGGCGGTCATCAGCAACTGCTTAAACTGCTGGGGCGCTTGGGGCAGTGCGTAAAATCACCAGGATGCTTCCGGGAGGGCACCAGATAGTCGGGCTCCCTCCGGAGAGGATGCTGTGAGGATGGGCGTGGTGATCTCCAGAAACCCCTGTTCTTCCATAGCCCTGCGCAGGGCTGAGACAACCTGGCAGCGCAGTACCAATATTCCCTTTCACTTGGGATTTCGCAGATCCAGATAACGGTATTTCAGCCGCTGGCTCTCATCCGCATCCCTGGGAAAAATTGATTTCAAAGGGAGTTCATTATGACGGCAGCGGCCCAGCACTGTGATCTCTGAGGGTACCACCTCAATGTCTCCGGTATCCAGTTTGGGGTTTTTGCTGCTGCGCTCCGCACCACGCCGGTGACGGACAGGGTGGATTCCTTATTCAACGCCTTAACCTTTGAAACCATCTCCTCGGTCTCCAGCACCACCTGGGTGACGCCGTAGAAATCCCGCAGAACCAGAAAGAGCAAAGTTGCTGCCCACCTCACGAAGATTTTCCATCCAACCTGAAAGGGTGACCGTCTCTCCTGCATGCTCCAGACGAAGCTGGCCGCAGGTATGTGTCCTGTATTGGCTCATGCCGTATAACCTCATTTCTTTCTTTTACTTCTTTCCCAATCGCTTCCGAAGCTTCCCATGGAACCGGCAGCCTTGTCCGCACTTAACCGACCGCTCCGGGCCTTGTGGGAGAACTCGGTCCTCTGTCCGCCCCGACCCTCTTTAAACGCTCAGGTCATCCTGCGCCGTGCTGGCGGTAAGATAGGCGTCGATGAAATCTTCCCCGATGGAAATTTTTCCGCTTTTCCCCGTCTTCATATTCTTGAGCTCCGCCTTTCCTTCCTGCAGCTCGTTGTCGCCCAGGACCATCGTGTACCCGGCGCCCAGCTTATCCGCATATTTCATCTGGGCTTTCAGCCCTCTGCCGCAGAGGTCGCATTCCGCAGGCACGCCGCATCTGTGCAGCTCATCTACCATCAGGAACGCCTTCTTCAGGGCCTCCGCGCCCAGTGCAGCCAAATACAGCTCACACCGCACCGGCTGGGGGAATTCCACATTTTGGGCGTCCAGCGCCATCATGATACGGTCCAGGCCCAGGCCGAAGCCCAGTCAGGGGCTTAAACCCCCAGCTCCTCCACCAGCCCGTCGTAACGCCCGCCGCCGCCCAGCGCAAAGCCCAGGCTTTTGGAGGAAATTCGAACACGGTTCGGGTATAATAATCCAGCCCCCGTACCAACGCGGGATCAATGGTAAATTCCACGCCAAGCGCCGTGAGATATTCCTGTACCCTCTCAAAATGCGCCCTGCAGTCGTCACACAGGTAATCCGTAATTTTGGGCGCGGCCGCGGCAATTTCTTGGCGCAGGACTCTTACAGTCCAGGATGCGCATGGGGTTGCGGTCCAGCCGGGAAAGGCACGTATCACAGAGTTCATCTTTCCGGGAAGTGAAATATTCCTTCAACGCCTTATGATACTCCTTCCGGCATGCAGGGCAGCCGATGGAATTCAGCTGCAGTCCCACGTCCTGCAAAGCCCCAGACGTTTAAATGCGGACAGAGCCAGTGCGATCACCTGGGCATCTGCAATGGGCTCCGCCGTACCGAACATCTCCACACCAAACTGGTGCAGCTCACGCAGACGGCCTGCCTGAGGCTTCTCATACCGGTAACAAGAGGTATTGTAGTACAGCTTCACCGGGTATCCCCCGTTGTAGAGGCCGTTTTCCAGCATGGCACGCGCTGCGCCTGCAGTTCCCTCGGGACGCAGGGTGACAGAGCGTCCGCCCTTATCTTCAAAGGTGTACATCTGCTTTTCCACCACGTCCGTGCTGTCTCCCACCCGGAGAAACAGCTCGGTGTGCTCAAACACAGGCGTGCGAACCTCGGCGAAACCGTTGAGCTCTGCTTCGCTCTCAAATACCCCTTCCACCAGCTTCCACTTTTCCGACACTCCGGGGACCAGGTCTACTGTCCCTTTGGGCGCTCTTGTGATCAATTCCATTTCATTTCCTCTCTTTCCCCGTGCCTTTTTGTAAAAAGGTACGCCAAAATCTTCTATTCCGGCTTCGGACTCCTCCAAATTTTGGGCTCACTCCCCGATGCCCACACCTACTTTTTCCCATATAAACCGGAAGTCTCTTCCGGAACGCGTGACAAAGATCTCCGGCGCAATGCGGTCTCCGCTCCGCTACGGATCGTGGTCCCCGGTGGGACCGGTAAGACCGACCGACGCGACAGCGGAAATGGTGCTGGACGCGTGCCACCGGCACGCAGCGCCCGCCTTTTCTTCGAAAAGTACCGAGCTTCTTCCGGCTGGGTAGAAATATGGAGTACGCTCACCGGGGGCAAGCAGAATACTGTCGGCACAAAAAGCCGGGAGCAGCTAAAAATCACGTGATGCGGGCTCCATCCTTCCCCAAAACGCAGCGGCGTTACGCCGCAATCACCGCGCCTCGGGTGCAGCGTCACGCTGCCCGCCTCCCCGTACTGGGCGATACGCCGTTCATACTTTGCAAGCGCCCCGTCCAGCGCATCCTTTGCGTCCAGTTCAAGCACGCCGCACAGGCACAGCAGGGAAAACATACAATCCCCAGCTCGTCCTTCATTGCGTCAGTCGCCGTCGGGAAGCTTCCCATAATCCGACACCTTGAGCAGTTCCTTGGACAGCTCTCCCAGCTCTGAAACCAAATCCAGAAAACGCACCCAACCATCCGTTTCCAGCCCATGGGCACGGACGAACTCCGCCACAACAGCTTGTTCTTCCCGCATACTTTCCTCTCCTTCTTTCTCCAAAGAACAGAAAAACCTTCCTCCCCCGCCGGCATACTGCCGTGCAAGGGACGAAAAGGTATCTCCGTGGTGCCACCCTAATTCAAAAGCGGACAAACCGCCTTCCTTTGCAATGTTCCATTGTATGGCTCACGGGTGTCTTTCTCCTGTCCTGCGCCAAGGGGGCTTTCAGCGCTTTCGCCCCCTCTCTCTGCTGCGTGGCCGCAGAATACTCCTCCCGGTCCTCGCCGGTTGTACTCTTCATTATACTGCCAGGAACATCCCTTGTCAAGCCGCACTGCAGCTTAGTTCGGACAATCTCTCTCAATCCAAGTCGCCCCGCTCCAAGCCGTGGATCAACACCTCAGCTGTGGCAATACATTTGTGGCCACCGGAATATTGTGCATATCGCAGATACGAAGCAGATTCATATCGTTAGGTTCATTGGGTTTCGGGGTCAGCGGATCCCCGGAAGAACAGAAGCAGATCAATTTCATTGCAGGCAATACGTGCGGCAATCTGCTGATCGCCTCCTGAGGCCCGCTCAAAAACTGCTGAATTTTTAAGGCCCGTCGCCTCCGACACCATTTTGCCGGTAGTCCCCGTTCCGCACAGAGTATGCCGGCTCAAAATACCGGAATAAGCGATGCAAAACTGAACCATCAATTCCTTCGTGGCGTCGTGAGCCGTAATTGCAATATTCATGGCGATATTCCTCCCTAAACTATAAATATCCGAATTTTATCCTCTACCAGAACGAACCTCATCCATCCTAACCTCTCTGAACCGAATCGGAAACGCTGATGCTTCGTATCATCCTACACGGTTCTGCTCTGGCCTTACCGCCTAAAAAAGACAGAAGAGGAATCGTTTCTCCGTCAAAGCCGGCCGGCAATCCGGCAGAAAGCCATCATACCCTTGGAATGTTCTTCCGCCTTCTTTCCTTTCAGAAAGGCCGCCGCCAGGAATAGTCCTCCGGAACCACACCAAACAGCCGAATGCTGGAGGCATCGATCACATTGTCCAAATCACTGTAAACGCCGGTCTCGTCAAAAGCCTGCTGTTAAAGCGATTGATCACCAACCGGGAGCTCCGGGACCGCCAGCTTTTCCAGAAGTCTCTTAACTGCACTGGCGCTGCGTACGCATACCGGATCCGGGCTGCACACGACCAGCGCACGGTCCGCCGCACAAGCTGCTGAGCGGAAACCGCCTCCCACCTGCGGGAGAATCCAGCACAACATGGTCATAATATCGTTTCAGCAGCGGCACCCAGCCTGCGCATAACGCTGGGACTTGCCATATCTTCCCCTGAAGAGGGCGCTGGCAGCAAAAACAGCCCTTCTGTTTCGGTGCAGGGATAAATAGCGTCTGCCGGGGCGCATCTGCCCTGTATCACATCAGACAGATCAAATACAAGAGCCTCTTCAGTGCCTGTCATCCGGTCAAGGCTGCGGAGGCCTGCGTCACAATCGATCAGAAGAACTCGCCGTCCCCTTTGTGCCAAAGCTCGTCCAGGCCCACGGACCGTGTAGACTTTCCCTACGCCTCCCTTTCCAGATGTGATAACTGTTTGAAACTCCCATAAGAAACTACCTCGAATATCATCTTAACACACATGACGTACATTGTCAAAAACAAATATTAATTTCCTATAATTTTATATTATATGCATAAATTTCCTGCTTTGCTTTTGACATTCTCATGCTCAAACAAAGAGTTAATGCTACATCCACTCACGGTACAGCCAGGAAGCTTTCCGCTCTCAGGGACCGCCCAATAGGGAATTGGGGAAACTTTCCGTCCTGCTCCCTGAACTGCTTTCCAGGGGCATTGTACTTTCAGGCAATACAGGCTGCGATTCTCCGGTAAAGGGGTGTGTCAGGGAATCCCCTCATCCCTATCCTTAGAACTGGAAGATTCCTTTGAAGCGGAAGAGTTGGTTTCTTGTTGTTTCTCCGGGAGCTGCGAGGCTTCGCTTTCCATCTTCTCTGCATTCTCCGTTCCTCTTTCTCCTTCGCCACCTCGTCCGCTGTTTTCAAAACCTTACCATCCTTGTCGATCTGGTTCCCCTCGCTGTCAAAGCGTTGCCGTCCCATCCCGGGTGACAAATCCAAAATACTGGTCCAGGATATCTTTTGCAACATTCTGGGCGTAGGCGCCCTTTTCCCTTTCTCCATCACCACGGCCACCGCAATCTGCGGGTCATCCAAGGGGCGTAAGCGATAAAGGTCAGGTTGGGATCCGTCTCCCCATCACTAGACGTCTCCGCTGTACCGGTCTTTGCCGCGATTGCAACCGGATAATCCCCCAAAGGTGGCATAGGCGGTGCCGTTGGGATCCGCGGCTACCTGCCGCATTCCCTCCGCACCACGCCCAGCACGTCGCTGGAAAGGCCTGCGTCTGACATCTGCTCCGGCTGATAGGCTCCACCACCTCGTCCCCGGTGTAGTTGGTGATCTTATCCAGGAAATGCGTTCTCAGACGTACGCCGCCGTTGGCAATGGTGGCGCAGTAGGTGGCCAACTGGATGGGAGTGAACATGTTGTCGCACTGGCCGATGGCCGTCTGTGCGGTCAGGCCGTCCGTCCAAGTGAAGCCTGGGTTATTCTCCGCATATTCCTGCGGGCTGGACATGATGCCGGAACTTTCGGACAACTCCACCCCGGTCTTCGTGCCCAAAGCGAAATACTCCGCATAGGCATCCATCTTCTTAATCCTCAGATTCATGCCTGTGTCGCAGAAAAGGCGTTGCAGGAACCTGACAGCGCCTCATACACGTCGGCATAACCATGGACGCCGGTGCACTTCAGCGTCAGATCGGCGTACTGATAATACCCCTGGCAATTATGGGGCGTGGAGGAAGCGCTGATCACGCCCTCCTGCAGTGCCGCCAACGCCACCATAGGCGAAGACGGAACCGGGGGTGAAGCTGCCGTCCAGCGCCCGGTTATACTGCGGGCTAGTTTTATCCTCCCGATCTGCTCCATTATAGCTGTCATCCGCCTTATAGCGGTTCATGTCGAAAGTGGGATAGGAGGCGCAGGCCCAGCACGCCAAGGTCTTCACATCCAGCGCCACGGCGGCGCCCGCCTCGCAGTTCGCGCTGCCCCTGTATTAGCTTTCACGTTCTCCTCCAGAGACAGGTTCGCCACCCGCTGCAGGTCCGCCGAAAGCGCCAGATGAACGGTATTCCCTTCCTCCGGGGCCTCAGTAACGGTAGTGCTCTTTACGGCACCGGTCTCGTCCACCAGGATGCTCTCCCTGCCCCCTTTCCCCGGAGCTGGGATTCAAAGGCCTCTTCCAGGCCGCTCTTCCCCCTTTGCTGTCCGTCCATTTGTAGCCGGAGGGGGTTGGTCTCACTGTCCATAAACAGTGCCGTTTTCCTTTTGCCGCCTCATAATCCTCCGGACTCAGCAGGCCCACGTCGCCCAGGATGTGAGGCGCCAGGGAAACCGTCTTCCCCGTAGGTACGGGTTACGGACACTCTGGGCTCAATCCCTTGAACTCATCTTCCCGCTCACTGAAAAACCCCCACCGTCTCGGGGAAACATTCTGAGCAATTACGTAAGGATTGGTCCTGAATAGCCGGAACGGGTCATATTGTAACGAACCGACGCCACAATGCGGGTATCCCGCGGGAATAACCTGAACAGTTGTACTCATTGATCAACGCGTTCATACAGTCTTCCGCCGTGGCATATTCAGCCAGATCAAAGGTTTCCTTCAGGGAAGCTGATGGAGTCCTCTATTCTCAGAAAAACATAGTCCCCTCTTCATCCAGCTCGATGGGCAGCCTGTCCACCCATTTTTCTCCACGTTCTTCCAGCAGAGCAAACCACCTTCACAATGGTTGCATTGTCCTCGTAGACCATTTTAAGAGCGTTATAGACCAGGTCGTAAGTAGTTTTATTTCCAGCCAGCACAACGCCGTCCTTGTCCAGGATTTCCCCGGGCTGCAGAAAGCTCAATGGTGTCGGTTTTGTTGCTCAGGGCGATCTGGTGGAATTCTTCCCCCGCACAATCTGCCCTCCACAAGCCTGACGACATAGACTAGAAAATAGCGGTCACAACCAGAATACATACGGCAGACCGCCCGATTTTAGGCAGCTTCGGCAATTTCATATCGACACCTCTCTTAGAGTTGGAAACCCGCCATACAGCTTCGTTCCCATGGAATTCTCCGGCCTAAAACGTGATATGGGGGCAGACGGCCGGGCACAATCAGCCCCGCTCCTGCTGCACTACGCTATGGCGCCGCATTCGATCCTGCAAAGCCTGGAACAGGCCTTTGTTCAGAAGATAAACCAACGGAAAAACAGGAGCGTGTAAAAATATTTGGGCAGATGATGGTGCATAAAAGCATACCCCGGCAAAGGAATATCCCCTAAAATAGTACAGGAAGACCCATTGCAGGCAGATGACTATTCCAGCAGTCAAATCCCCATGAACACAGCCGTGACAATGTTTACCTGCAGATAAACCTGTGCCAGTAAGCTGACCAGGAAGCACAGCACCGCCAGAATCAAAGCATGAAAACCCATCACCGGACAGCCCGAAATCCAGCAGCAGCCCGCCCACGATTCCAAAAATCATGGCGGGCAGCTCCTTTCAAACAGGGCGATGGTGAGCACGGCCGGCAGGACCAACAGCGGCCTGCTTCCAAAAGATTGTCGGCAGCAGGCCCGGCGTCTCCTGCAGCATAAAAAGCACAAGCAGTTCCAGCGTGTAGGCAAGGTAGCGAATCAGCCGGTTGAAATCCGTCATTTTTTCGCCTCCGCATCCTCACTGTTTTCCGGCCCTGGACTGGCCAGGGGAATCTCCGTGCCTTCATCGCCTTTTCCCGGAAAATTGGTGATGACGAACACATCCGTCACATTTTCAAATCTTCATAGGGCTTGACAACTGCATACTGGGAGATGTCGTTTCCGACTTTTCTATGCTCTGTACCTCGCCGATAATGAGCCCCTCGGGATAGATGCTCCCTGAGCCGGAGGTGGTAATGATGTCTCCCCTTCTCCAACTCTGTATCGCCGGAAAGATAATTCATGCGCACCAGCCCGCTGGCAGCCGACTGAATCTTGCTGGTCACCACGCCGCTTTCCGAATGCTTCTTGGAGATAGCCCCCACCTTTACCTCTTCCGAAAGGATGCAGGAAACCTTGCTGGTAGTGGCATAGGCCTGTGTCACAATTCCCACCAGCCCTCTCTGGGTGATGACAGGGTCGCCCACCGCTATGCCGGACAGGGTGCCCTTTATCGATTGAAAAACCGTAAAATACATCGCTGGGGTCCCGCCCGATCACGGAGGCAGCCTCCATCTCCTGATCCGGGAGATCCTTGGAGATATCCAACTGCACCTTGAGCTGCTCGTTTTCCTGCTGTAGGTCGTAATAATCTACCAGCTGCTGCAGTAGCTCCGCATTCTCAGTTTCCAGTTCGGAGATCATCTGCTTGAGTTCATCCTTGGAAAGGCCATCCAGGTCAATGAAGTTCTTCACCGACCCTGCCGCCTTGGTACTGATACTCTGCATGGGGAAGAGACGAACCCCAGCATGTTCGCAAGCACCGAACCGCCCGCTGTCGCCGTGTAGATGATCAGCCCCAGCAGCACCACCACCGCAATCATGAGGACCTTAAATGAGCTGGTTTTAAAAAGTCCTTCAAGCACAAAGCTCCCTTCTAAGTCAAAGTCGGACTGCCGCAGGGCACGATGTTCCGGGCGCTGCCCCCAAACCAGGGCGTCACTCACACCGCTCGCCTACGCAGCAGTCCTCCTCTATCCCGCTTTTTCTTTCTGCCGGACCGCACCGGCACCGCTCATTTCTTCCGGGAACGGTAATAGGATTTCGGCAGTTCCACCTCCAGGCTCTTGCCTGTGCCCTCCCACTACGCAGTCCAGCGGACGCTCCGCCATGGACAGGAATCCCGGTTTCCTGGCTTACCAGCTTATCCAGGCCGCGCAGAAGCGCCCGCCGCCCGTGAGCATGATTCCCCGGTCGATGATATCCGCCGCAAGCTCCGGCGGCGTTTTTTCCAACGTATCTTTCACCGCATCCACCACGATCATGACACAATCCGCCAAAGCTTCCCGTACCTCGTCGGCATGGATAGTCACATTCTTCGGCAGGCCGTCCACCAGGTTCCGTCCCTTTATTTCCACAAAGGAGTTGATCGTGTCGTCTGTGGGGAACGCTGAACCGATTTTAACCTTGATCTCCTCCGCCGTGCGTTCACCGATCAGGAGGTTATATTTCTTTTTCACATAAGTGACAATTGCCTCATCGAATTTGTCTCCCGCCATCCTGACGGACACAGCCGTGACGATATCCCCCAAAGAAATTACCGCCACCTCGCTGGTGCCGCCGCCAATGTCCACCACCATGCTGCCCGAGGGCTCACTGACGGGCAGACCCGCGCCGATAGCGGCGGCCATCGGTTCCTCAATGAGGTCCACATTATTTGGAACCCGCCTGCCGCGCCGCATCCTCTACTGCCCTGCGCTCCACCTCAGTGACGCCCGAAGGGATACACACCACGATACGGGGCCGGCTCAACGTGCCGGATTTCAATGCCTTTTTTGATGAAATATTTGAGCATGGCGGCCGTCACATCGAAATCCGCAATCACGCCGTCCTTCAGGGGACGCACCGCTACAATGGAGCCGGGCGTTCTGCCCAGCATCTCTTTAGCCTGCTTGCCTACGGCCAACACCTCGTCGCTGCGCACATCCACAGCCACCACCGAAGGCTCCCGCATTACGATGCCTTTTCCCCTCATAAATACAAGAGTATTAGCGGTCCCAAGTCTATGCCGATATCCTTGGAAAACATGGAAAACATGGAAAAAGTCCTGAAAACCACGCCATCTGAAATCTGCCTTTCCGGCCCCTTTAGGCCCTGTTCTGAAATATTATTTTATGATACCCCACGGGGCTTTTCCCCGCCCTCATTTTCGCCTACGGCAGAGGAAAACCTTCCTCCGCTCAGATAGGATACATTATATCGCATTTTTTCCCGGTTTCTCAACAACAAAGTTTACATAAACTTATAGATTCTGAAGATTTCAGTAAATGTGCTGTATTTTTTTTCCCTGAAACCACAAGATATATACAGAAGATTTTTCGGATCGAAAAAAATCTTCCCGAAGTTTTCTTCGAAAACTTTATTCCGGCTTGCTTTCTGCTAACCCTTTCGGATCGAAAATCTTCCTAAAGTTTTCTTCGAAACCTTCATTCCGGCCTGCTTTTGCTGACCCTTTCGGATCGAAAATCTTCCTAAAGTTTTCTTCGAAACCTTCATTCCGGCCTGCTTTTTGCTGACCCTTTCGGATCGAAAACTTTCCAATCTGCCCCATTTAACGCTTTCCGGTACTGCCGAACCCGGCGCCGCCCCGGTCGGTCTCACTGAGAACCGCCGCTTCCTCCACCTGAGGCAGGCAGACCGGCATGACGATCAGCTGGGCAATGCGGTCGCCGGGACACACCGTGTAAGCGGTCCGGCTGAAATTATGCAGGCCCACCTGGATCTCGCCCCGATAATCACTGTCTATGACGCCAACACCGTTGGATACGGCAATTCCATGCTTCCACCCCAGGCCGCTACGGGTAAAGATCATGCCTGCACAACCTTCCGGAATTTCAGCCGCCAGCCCGTGGGAATACAGCCATATCCCCCGGCTCCATCGTAATTTCCTGTGCAATACAGGCGCAAGTCAAATCCTGCGCTCCCCGGCGTCTTTCTTTCCGGAAGCACCGCCTCTTCTTTCAACTTCTTCACTTTTAAAATCATATCTCTTCCTCCCACATCAACCATCATTTTTTCATTCCCACAGGCTGAAACCAGGTCTTACTTCTATTGTTTGAAGTGAAACCGCATAAAACACGGCCCACAACCTGGAAAAATCAACACTTTCCACAGAGTTTTCCACAACTATTCCACTCCCCGGAAGAACAACCCGTGCGTACAGTCAAATCCAGGCGGTTCCTGTCGAAGAAAGGCCTGATAAATGCTCTCACATTCCACAGAGTTTTCCACAGTAAAACGCATCAGCCCGAAATCAACCGCACGCAGATCTTTCTCCCAGAGAAATCCACAGCGGCACGCTGTTAAGCAGCCTCGGTCACTCGAGTGCCTCCTCCACGGGTGCAGAGCACAGGAAAGTTTTTGTGCATTCTGTCCGTCAGCATGCCTGGAGCGCCGCACCTGAGACAGCCCCTGGCTTTGTATTGGCCAGCGGACAGTTTCTCAGCAGCATCAGCGCTTGCCTGCCATACACCATCACACCCCCGGGGCAGACTTCCGCCCAAGGAAGAAAGCTCTTTCCCGGTCAGCTCAAAAGAGAGCTCAGCCGAACTCAGTCCCAGCTGTTCCAGACAGGACAGAGATGCTGTGTTTGCAATATTCAGGGAAAAGGCTCCGTGCAGAACAGCCCCTGCCCGCCGGGCTGTTTCCAATGCCCCCCAGATTGCCGCACACCACTTCCCGGAATCCCAGTTCCATCCGTTCCAGGAGCATCCGTTCCACCTGCTCCTGAACGCCGAACATCGCCCTGGGAAGCTCCAGCAGAATGCGCCGGAACCCCTGGTCACGCAATCGCTGGAGTTCCTCCTTATCCGTACTCAGAGGCAGCTGAACGGCCTCACAGCCCTTAGCCGCGATCAAAGATCTTTGATCCGTTCGGGAAAAAGAAACACGTAACGGCAGATGTTCTCCCGTTCTCTGCACGTGTGCTGAAAATTTCAAAAAGCCTGGTTTCAAAAGGAATGGGCCCCTCTTTCCCCGAAGCAACAGAAGCCTCCAGCGCCTCCCTTCTCAGACTGTTCAGCCCGGAAACTGTAACCGCAGCCCCATCCTCCGGCACAGCAGCCTCCTTTGATAGAAAGGAGTACCGCCGGTTTTTTCAGCTGAACCAGACAACGTTCTCCGCTCAGCGGCACAGCATCCCCGAACAGCCGGACACCGTACACACGCCGCATGACCGTCTTCATCCCTCACAGTCAGCTCTATCTCTTCCTTCGCCTCCCGCAACGCCAAAACAACCGGACAGCTGCGCTCTCCCGGTACAGCTGCCTGAAGAGCAGAAAATACCCGTTCCGTCGCCCCAGTCACATCCTCCTTCCGGCGGATTCCAAACATGGATCCGCCCAGCTTTCCTGTGAGATAGCCCTGGGTAAAGCCGGAGAGGGAAAATACCGCCTCCAGATTGTCCAGCAGCTCCTGCGGGATCTCTCCGCCCTCTGCCGCCATGCGGCAGGCTGAAACCGCTGCCGCCACATATTCCGGCCTCTTCATACGTCCCTCTATCTTGGCGGAGCAGACGCCCGCCCGCCGCAGTTCCTCCACTTCCCGCAGAAAGGAGAGATCCTTCAGGGACAGATCGTGCCCGGTGCCGCCCGGCGCCCTGAAAGGCAGGCGGCAGGGCTGGGCGCACATTCCCCGGTTCCCGCTGCGTCCCCCCAGCATGGCGCTGAGATAGCACTGCCCGGACACTGACATGCACAGGGCCCCATGTACAAAGGCTTCCAGCTCAATGGGACAGCTCCGGGAAATCTCGAATCTCCTGCAGGAAAGCTCCCTGGCCAGCACTGCCCGCTTTGCCCCTAGCCCATACAGCAGCCTTACGCCATCCGGAGTATGAAGGCTCATTTGAGTGGAAGCATGCAGAGGCAGCTCCGGCGCGCACTGCCGCAGCAGAGAAAAAAGCCCAATGTCCTGCACCAACACCGCATCCACGGAAATTTCACAGAGAAACTTTGCGAATTCCAGTGCAGCGGGCATCTCTTTTTCCTTGATCAACGTGTTTACCGTCACATATACCTTAACTCCGCGGGCGTGACAAAAGCAACTGCCCGCCGCAGCTCTTCCCGGCTAAAATTCTTTGCATTTGCCCTGGCCCCAAACGCCTGTCCCCCAGATAGACGGCATCCGCCCGGAAAACACGGCGGCGCGCAGAGAGAATCTTCCCGCCCGCCGGTGCCAAGACCTCAATTTTACTGCTGCCGATAGCCTCTCATCCTCTCTGCAAATCTATCCTGCCCTATTTTTTTCTCGAAGAAGCTCACCAGGCCCTGCTGCTCCATCTCCTCGTGCCGCAGGGGTTCCGCATCTTTTTCTGCGTTGACTGCGCCGTCCTCTCTTCATCCCGGATGGGTCGGCAGGCTGTTTCTCTCCGCTCTGTGCCATACTGCCGTTAGCCTTTTCCTCCAATAAGCGGACCCTCTCCTCCGCTTGCCTCATCTGCTCCTCCGCACGGCGCTTCAGCTGCCTCGCCTCTTCGGCAACCCGCTCGGCAGCTTGACGAAACTGCGTTTTTCCAATTCTGCCCGAAGATTCGCCTCCTCCAGAGCCTGTTTTCTTCCCGCAGTTTATCCAACTGTTCCTCCAGAGCAGCCATGTCCTGAGCCCCGCCTTCAGAACCGGCCTGAGATGTCCGGACTTCAGCGCCTCGTTTTCCCTCTTCAGCCGCTGCAGCTCCTCCGTCCCGCCATTCTCCACTGCGGTTTCTTTCAAAGAGGCATTTTCCGCGGCGAGCTGGGAAATCGTCTCCGCCAGTTCCCGGGCATCCTCGCGGCGGCCTTCAGTCCAGCATTTTCCTCCTCCAGCAGGAGAGACGCCGCTGCGTTTCGGATCCTGAGGAGCTTTCGCCTCCTGCAGAAGCTTCTCCTGATCTTCCTGCCAGATTTCAGCCTCCACTTCCAGTTCCTCCACACGGTCCGAAAGTTCGGCGGCCCGCTTTCCGTTCTTTTTGCGTCGTCGCAATAGCTCAAAGCTGCGGTCAAGGCCGCAGCCTCCCGGGTAATAAAGGGGAGGCGGACTGGATTTCCTTCATCATTTCTCCACCTCAGCCGCGAGAGCCTGCATATATTCCTCGGTCTCCTGGGTGATTAAACCGCAGACAACACCGTTAATCTCAAACGGATGCGCTTTTTTCCACCGCCGATCCTTCCTTTCCATAACCGTATAATTTTACACTATAGATTATAGTGCAAAACCGCAGATTACGCAGTAAAAATTTTTCTCCCTTTTTCCAGAAAATTTCGATAAACACTGTCTTCCCCCATATTTCCGGAGATACTTCGGAATTTTTATTGTTTTTTCTTCCTTCTATGATATACTTGCGTTGAATTTCCAATAGGAGAAGACTTCTGCCGGCTTTGGCCCGCAGCCTTTTCCGGCGGCGGGCCTCTTTGAAGTTTTTTCTGTTTTTGGTTTCGGCAGTACAAAAAGCTACAGAAAAAATACCGGCCCTTTGTTTTCCCGGCCTTCCTTGGCACATACTAAAGCTTTGCCGCCTTGTAAATAGTAAACAAATATTATCGTTGAGCTTGAGGCTTTATTGCTGTTGTTTTCTGGCATATTTTAGTTTATAATGCACATATTGCTATATGAAAGCCACCCATAAAATTTTGAATTAGGTTATTTTAAACATAATTGGAGGTCTATTCATGACTTATAAGATGACAGTTCCTCAAATCAAGGAGGCCATTCAGGAAAAACTATCCCATTCTTTCGGCGTCTCTCTGGAAAATGCAACCTATGAGGAATACTACAAGGCTGTAGTGCTTATCGTACAGGAGCTGCTCACCAAAGGGCCGTACGGAATTTATAGATAATGCGGAAAAAACCCGGAACAAAACAGGTCTATTATCTCTGCATGGAATTTTTGCTGGGCCGTTCCTGCGGAACAACCTCTACAACCTGGGGCTGGAAGACAGTTTCAAGAAGGCCCTGGCCGAATACGATATCAAATTGGATAACCTCTATGAGCAGGAACCCGATGCGGGTTTGGGCAACGGGGGCCTTGGGCGGCTTGCCGCCTGTTTCCTGGACGGCCTGGCCACACAGGGATACCCCGCCATGGGATATTCCCTGCGATATGAATACGGCATATTCCGCCAGAAGCTGGTGGACGGCTGGCAGACCGAGCTGCCCGACTGCTGGCTGCCGGGCGGCAGCGTTTGGCTGCAGCAAGTTCCTGAAAATTCTGTAGAGGTCCGTTTTGACGGACATATTGAGGAGCAGTGGCACGAACAGTATCACTCTGTGCGCCACCGTGACTATACTTCTGTCACCGCCATTCCTTATGACCTCTGTGTGGCCGGTATGGATGGGAAAGGGATCAGCCTTTTGAGGATCTGGAAAGCAGAAAACAATAAGTTTGATATGAACCTGTTCAACGGGAGGCAGCTATATGCGCGCCATGGAGCAGCAGGCCATGGCTGAGGTCATCACCAAAGTACTCTATCCGGAAGACAACCACACCGACGGCAAGATGCTGCGGCTCTCCCAGCAATATTTTCTGGTTTCCGCCTCCATTCAGGATATTATCCGGCGGCACCTCTTTGCCCACAGCACCTTGGACGATCTGCCGAAGCTGGCCGCCATCCACCTCAACGATACCCATCCTGTGCTGGCTATTCCTGAGATGATGCGGGTGATGCTGGACGAATGCGGCTACGGCTGGGAGGATGCCTGGAATATCGTCAGGCAGACGGTGGCCTATACCAACCATACCGTCATGAGCGAGGCTCTGGAATGCTGGAGTATCGACCTGTTCAAAATGCGCCTGCCCCGCATCTATCAGATTGTGGAGGAGATCGACCGCCGCTTCTGGGAGGAAATGCGCTGGAAAGGGCGTGGAAGAGTCTAAAATCTACCGTATGGCCCCATTGGCGACGGCTATGTCAAAATGGCGAACCTGGTTCTGTCATCGGCTCTCACAGCGTCAACGGCGTTTCTGCCCTGCACAGCGAAATCCTGAAAGAGGATGTGTTTCACGACTTCTATATGGAAGAGCCCCAGAAGTTCACCAATGTGACAAACGGCATTGCACACCGGCGCTGGCTCAACCAATCCAACCCAAAACTCAGCGGCCTCATCACAGACCTGATCGGCTCGAGTATATCTATGACGCGGAAAGCTTTCCGGCCTGCTCCGTTACAAGGATGATGAGGCTGTACTGGAACAGCTGCAGCAGATCAAGCGCTTCAACAAGGTACGTTTGGCAGACTACATCAAAAGACACAAAACGACCGTGTGGATCCCGACTCCATCTTTGACGTGCAGGTAAAGCGTCTTCACGAATATAAGCGCCAGCACATGAACGCCCTGAATATTCTGGCAACCTACCAGTGGCTGCGGGAGAATCCCAACGCGGACTTCACGCCCCACACCTTCTTTTTCGGCGCCAAGGCAGCGCCCGGGTACTACTTCGCCAAACAGATCATTCAGTTCATTGCCGCCCTGGCAGAGAAGATCAGGAAGGACGACCGGGTAAACAAGAAGCTCAAGGTGGTGTTCGTGGAAAATTACTGTGTCACCTGGGCAGAGCTTTTGACCCCTGCCGCGGAAATCAGCGAACAGATTTCCTGGCGGGCAAGGAAGCCTCCGGCACCAGCAACATGAAGCTGATGATCAACGGCGCGGTCACGCTTGGCACGCTCGACGGCGCCAACGTGGAAATCCACGAAGCAGTAGGCGATGAAAATATCATCCTCTTCGGTATGACCGCCTCACAGGTAGAGGAGCTGAAGCGTTCCGGCTATTCCCCAGGCTTCACTATCAGAACAACCAGGTAATACACCGCGCTATGGACGAACTCCTGACCGGCTTTGACGGCCAGAAATTCAAGGATATCTTCAATGCCCTGCTCAATGAGGACCGCTACATGGCTTTGGCCGATTTTTGAATCCTATGCAGAGGCGCAAAGGAGGGCTCAAAAGCTTTATCTGATCAGGAAATCTGGAACCGGATGTCGCTGGTCAATACCGCCTGCGCAGGCCGCTTTGCCGCAGACCGTGCGATCAGGGAGTACGCAGGGAACATCTGGCATGCATCTCCTGTGCCCCCTGTTCAAAACCTCAGCGCCAGAACACTAGAGAAATAAAATTGAAAGCATTTTAAAACGCAGAGCGGATTCGGTTCCTCTCTGCGTTTTTCCGGGAACTCTCCGACCCGCATTTCCACGTCAGAAAGGAATGGTGTAAGCCATGTTTAATTCCAGAGAGAAGCGGCACCGCAATCCTGTAGGGGCCGTCCCGGGACGGACGGTCCGTCCATTTTAAAATTCTGCTTCCCCGGGAGCTCAGCTGCCGGGAGGCAAACCTGATCATGGAGCAGGAAAACGCCGCCAGCGTGTCTGGGCATGTTCTGGTGCGGTATGGAAGGCGCCGACCGGGAGTGGTGGGAATGCCATTTCACCCCTGACGCCCTGGGCTCTATTTCTATCATTTCGAGATCACCACCTGCCGGGGACGTCTTCGGCTTTCCCGCGGATTCGGAGGCCAGGCGGTCTTCGGCGGCATGAACCGCTGGCAGATGACTGTATATGAAAAACCTTTCGCACGCCTGAGGGCGTGGAGGAACAATTTTCCCCGACCGTTTCTGCGCCTCCGGCACGGGACCGCTCCCGGCGGATCAGGCCGATAAGCACTGGCGGAGCCGTTCTGGCAGCCCAACGAGATCGGCGGCCATCTGAACAGGATTACTTCGGCGGCGACCTGAAAGGCATCAGAACAGAACTTCCTTACCTGAAGGAGCTGGGTGTCACCTGTATCTACTGCAATCCCGTCTTTGAATCTCATTCCAATCACCGCTACACAGCCGATTATTCGAAGATAGATCCCCTTCTGGGCTCCAGAGAGGATTTTTCTCTCCGCGGAAAAGCTGGGAACGGGTGGTTCTGGACGGCGTGTTCAGCCATACGGGCAGCGACAGCGTATATTTCAACCGGGAGGGCCGCTATGAGACCCCGGGGGCCTTCCATTCGCAGCAGTCTCCCTACTACCCCTGGTACCGTGCTTTCTGTGAGACCGTAGAGAGCATACTGGAAAACTATCCGCCCCAGTGCGTCCGCCTGCTGATGAACCATATCGGCACACATGACACAGAGCGGGCTCTCACCATGTTGGGCGGAGAACCGGCAGGCAGCAACGGCAGGAATGGCAGAGCTGTCATGCCCTTTCCCCGGAACAGCGGGAAAAGGGCAGACGGAGACTGAAGCTGGCTTCCCTGCTGCAATTCACACTGCCCGGTATCCCCTGCATCTATTATGGGGATGAGGCAGGTCTGAGGGGTATAAAGACCCTTCAACCGCAGCTGCTATCCCTGGGGCCATGAGGATCAAGAGCTGTTGGAATGGTACCGCACCTTGGGCCAGCCAGCAGGGAGCAGAGAAGCATCCTGGCAGAAGGAGGCTTCCGCACCCGGTATGCAGACGGCAATCTTTCGCCTACGAGCGGTATCAGGAGAGACGCAGGGGAAGACAGTCTCCTGATAGTAGTCAACCGCAGCCATCGTCCGCAAAGTATTCTAGAGGCGGATATCGATTTTGAAAAGGGCTCTGTTCTCGCAGGCGAGCCGTTGAATCACACCAGAGTGCTTTCCCCCAGTTGGTTATTCCCTGCTGCGTTTCACAGGGGACGCTCCTGAAACACAGGAAGAATCTATTGATGCTGCAGAATGATTAAAATTAATACTTGACATTTTTTTGTGTTCGACTATAATTAGTAAGCTATCAGAAAGCCTTTGTTCCTTTTGATAGTTTTGCGCCAGTAGCTCAGCCGGATAGAGTGTTTTTACGAACCAAAGGTCGGGGTTCGAGTCACTCCTGGCGCCGCCAAAGAAGGAATTCTGCCTTTCGGCAGAATTCCTTCTTTTTTTGCGTTCACCCTCTTCAAAAGACAGGTTTTCCATGCTATAACAGGATGATCCTACCTGAATTTTTGCACCTGTGCACGGATTCCATATATCCCATGCCGCAGCCCCACGATCCGTCCGGTCAGCGGCTGAACCAGGACACTCCGAAGTTCATCAGTTCCTTGTTGGGCGTCAGATAAAGACCCATCTCCCCTCCGTAACGCCTCCTCCAACCGAGGCATATGGGAAGTTACCGCCACCGCTGTGACCGGCGTTTTCTTCACGTATCCATCCCCGTTTTCGTCTATGAGTTATGGAAAAATCCGGCACAAAATTTTCACCTGAGGAGCAAAGACATAGGGACAGAGGGATTGATCGAGCCGTTCCGGTATAGGCTGCTGATTCCCCGAATGCCTCTCATCGTTAAAGACGCGGCGGATAGGCTCGCGGTTGGGGGAAGCAGCGCATCCAGAGGGCTGCCGCTTCGCTCTCGTGCATCTTCTTAATCAATTCCTCCGCGTACTTGTCAGCTCTCCCGGAGGAAGGGGTTCTCGTCCCACAACATCAGGCGGAATTCCCCATTTCGTGATGGATCGTCTCCACCTTTCGGTTCTCGACCTCCCCATTGAAGATTTTTGAAGAAGCTGATGGTCAGCTCCTTGCTCTCCAGGCCCGCGTCCAGCAGCGCCTTCCGTGCATCGCCCACCGTACGCCCGCCGTCACCCAGGAAAACGCCTGCCATGGTATCCATTACCTGGAAATCATGGGGCTGAACGATTCCCTGGTCATATCCGCTCACACATCCCGCGCCCGCATCCAGGAAGGTATTGGACAGCTGATACTTGGCATCCAAACTGTGATGGAAGCCTAAGTGAACAAAGGAATTGGGGAAAGGATTATCAGCATTGTAGTAATGAGGGAAAAACTTCTGCGCCCGCACCACGTACCGCAGCTCCATATCATAGGAATACGCGGCCAGGATATCCCCTGTTGGCCTCGTCCCAGCCCTGGGCGCTGCCCGGGAGAGCACGTTGAAGATGCCGACCCTTCCGGCCGCCCGGTCCTCAAAAGCTTTACCTTTGACATACGTCTCCTCCAGCTTTCAGATAAAGCCCCCCCGTTACTGGGGCTGTAGGCATGGGGATGGACAGGAACACTGCGCCGTACTGGTTGAGCTCTCCTTGAGGTTTTCCATTGGTAGGTTCCTTCGTGGTTATGGAAAACCCTTGGTACTGTTGTAAAACTTATCGATCATCCCATTGTATATGGGGATCCCGGCGCGGGAGGCAAAATAGGTGCTGATCAGGATCTTCTTGTTTCCAATCACATTTTCAGCAGCGTTGGAAGCCGCCAGCCCGGCAGTTTCCAGCTCCATAACAGCCGCACCCTCCATGCCGCTCTGCCCACGGACATGGGCATGGAGGCTGGCTGAGCCCGCGCCGTCAAGCTCCATCAGCCAGCCTCGGGGTCCCATCCGCATATTCAAAGAAAATCCCTCAGTATCCTGAGAAACATTCCGAATCGTCCCGGCGGTTTCCAGTTCCGCGGCAAAAGTTTCCCCATCTCCGTCATTACCGCCGCGTGGAGACAAGACCGCCCTCTCGGGTCAACTCTTTAAGCTTTTTTCCGGCTGCTCTCCTCCACTTTTTCCAGGGCAGCTTCCGCGTCTTCTCCATCCTGGCCGCGCAGCAAATCATAGGCATTATAGAAAATTTGCGCCACCTGCGCCCTTGTAGCGCCCTCCTTCGGCAGCAGCCTGTTTCCAGAACCATTGAGTACCTTATTGGTAAAGCCCATTCCACCGCCGGTTTCGCATACCCGCTGATACTGCCGTAATCCGCAAACTTTTTCAAGCCCGCCGGCACTCTGCGCAGTTCCGTTAGAGGGCTTTTCCCAGATACCGGTAAAGCATGGTGACAAGCTCCTGCCGGGAGACGGCATGATCGGGGCCAAATTTTCCATCGCCTATGCCGCCGACAACCCCCTCTCCGGAAGCCCAGGCCACAAGGGCCATACCAAGTTAAGGGGTTCACATCATAAAAGGTCTTGAGCTGGTACTCATAGGAATCTGGATCGATTCCTCGAAACGGCCCAAAACCGTTACAAACATTCCCCGCGTCATAGCGGTATTGGGAGAGAACTTATTGTCGCCTGTTCCATGAAACAGGCCTTTTTCTGTGACAAAATCCACCGCCGGATAAACCAGTCCCCAGTCTTTACATCCTGAAAAGCAGGCGCTGGCTCGGCTGACACAGGGACAGCCGGTGCGATCAGCAGAATCAGCAGCAAAACCACCATTTTTGTAAATCCCGCTCTTATTTTACTCATCTCCAGTCCCACCTTTCTCCGTCACTTTTCTTACTTTTATCTTAGCATGTCCGCTGGTTGAACGCAAACTTATTCTTGCTCCAGGGAGAAAATTTTCCGGACTGCCGGAAACGGACCTTATTCTGAAAGGGAATGCGTGTTTCCACGTTCCATGCCGTCCAGAGGGACGGGCCTTCCGCCGGATTTTACATGTTTTTGTGCCCTTCTGACTGCCGTGCTCCCAATTTCGTCCAGCTTTCGTGGATGCCGTCGCGCTTGCGCTGGTATTCGTGGGGATTGGCGGCCTCTTCCAGAATCAGGTAATACCACTGCTTTGGATCCGTATTGTCCGGGAACACCTTTCTTCCCGGCAGCAGGTCGTCCTCCGACTCCGGCAGGCGCAGCAGCGCACGGTTCAGCACCGCTGCTGCCTCGGCACGGGTGATCTTTTTCATCGGGCCGGAACGTCCCGTCCTCATACCCTTCGATCCATCCCTTGGACGCGGCGTAGTTGATATTCCTCGCGCCCAGTGCTTCCCAATGTCCGGGAACAGGTCTTCCCCCTCATACGTCCCCGGCTCGAACCGGGTGAGGATGGTGACATATTCCGCTCTTGTCACCGGGTCTCCGGGACGGCAGAGCCCGCCGGAATCCCCTTCAGCAACCCTGCGTTTGCCAGGGTGCACACGGCCTTGTAAGACCAGCTCCCCGCTCTCAAATCCGAAAACGGGCATTCCTCTGTTTCGTATTTACTTTTCCCTGCTGGCCTCGTCCAGCAGGTTATAGAAGATCATGGCGGCCTCCTCCCGGGTCAAGGTCCCGTTGGGGCGAAGCGTTCCGTCTTCGTATCCGTGCAGGTATACCCGGTGCTCCCTGTTTCCAGCGTGGGGCCGGGCTTGGGCGGCTGGTATTCCACGTTATAGTACAGTATCACATCCCGCCCCGGCATGGGAAGGTGAACTCCCGTGCGGTACGGTAGGCCTTCACCATATTTCCGTCTTCGTCCTGTTCCTCCCAGCGGCCGGTCCTTCCATCTTCATCAATCAAAGCTGACCGGAACGGAGGTTCTCGGGATATATCCCGCCGCCATAGCCGTTTCTCACCGTCAGCAGGTACTTATTTTCCAGTTCATTTTCCCTGGGCCGTAGGAAAGCTCAAAATAGAGGTCATCGTCCTGGAAGGTGTAGCCGCCTCCTGTCCCTCCTGAACACGCTGCCGGGGATGCCCCGGGCGTTTGATCCATTGCTGAAACTCCCGCCACCGCCGTGGCATACCAGCCGAGCTCGGGTGCGGCGATAGCCACGCCGTCCGTGCCGATAAGCGGCTTTACGTGTGTGCCCTCCGGCGTCATTTTTATAAGCTTCAAGCTGCCGGAGCCGGAAAGGGTCAAGGAGTTGGAATTTCCCTCCGCCAGGGTGATGCCGTCCTCCATGCTATTTTCCCCAGGAGGGCGATTTCGTTCTCCCCGGCCGGCAGGAGCAGTCCGCCGCCACCACCGTACAGTTTAGCCCCGTTCAGGGTCAGCTGGTTGGACGTTTGACCGGGCTCCCACAGCGCCATGCCGCCCCTCACGTTGGTATACAGCGTGGTTTTCGTCACACCGGTCAGATCAAGTTCTTTCAGACTGATAGTCGGTCACGATATCCTCCGAGTCGAAATCCGCGTCCAGCGCGGCGGTAAACTGAAAACCAATTTTACCCCCTGCCCGATATGGCGCCGCCGTTAATGCCGACCTCGGCTCCTACGGCGGTGAGGACACGCGGATTCTACCGTCACCATGCCGCCAAACATATATACGCCGCTAAGGACTGCCCTACCGCGATTACAGTTCCACCACCATCTATTTTGAGGGCGCCGGGGTGGCCGATTCCCTTTTGCACAGTGATCCCTAGTTCTCCCATACAGAGCAGGCGGCCCGTGCCGGAGATGGAAGAAGTTCCAGCTCCGGAATAAGACCAAAGCCCTATACTGAGTATGCGTCTTTGGTTTTCCCACTGGCCGCCCTCACCGTTCCGTTGTTGGTAAGATGAAGCAAACCGGACCGGATTCCATAACCGCCTCTTTCGCTGCTGTCCCCGCCAACAGCGGTGAGACTGCCGGTTTCCGCCACCTCCGCAGTGCGAGCGCGCCGCCATCCACACCAACACCGGACCCGCCCCAACGTGTTCTGCAATTCCTCCGGCAGTATCCAGGGAAGCATTTTCCTTTATTTCCAGCGTCAAATCTCCGTTGACATGGATACCATGGTATCCTGCTGATTCACTGTCCGCTCCCCTTCACCGTCCAGTGGGCGTTTTCCGCCACCACCAGCTGGCTGCCCGCAGGAAGAGTAATGCCCTTGTTGTCCCCTTCCGCCTCGATTTTCCCGTCCCTGCTGAGGGTGAGGGTGTGGGTGCTTTCACCCAGTTCGCCGTTCCATTTTCTCCATAGGAATATGTCGCATCTTCCGCTTGTGTCAAATCCAGCCCCGCCGGGCTCCGTTGGCGGTACGCTTCTCTGCCTTTGCCGTCCCCGGCAGCAGGCACTGCCAGCAGCAATCCAGGCTCATGGCCAGTCCCATCAGCTTTCTTCCCATCTGTTTCATATCGTTTCCTCCTTTGGTTTTGTTCTCTCCTCCTGTTTGTCCAGCCAGAGGGGATTGTGTTGGAAAGAATTCTCTTTTCCAACAACACAAGGGTACCCCCTTGTCTGTCTTTCCCTGTTGTTCCTTCGGCCTTCGTCTCCAGCTCCAGCCGCGTCCCGTCTCCGTCCCGGCGAAACACCGCCCGCAGCCCCGAGGAATTGATTTCCCCCGGCTCCACTTCACAGCTTCCCGAAGCCGCGCAGGATAGATGCAGGCCCTCCGCGTCCCGGTCCAGCTCCAGGCTCATCCAACGCTCTGCTTCCGGCAGCCTGCCGCAGGCGTCCAGCATGGTGCTCACCACGCTTCCAATCTCTCCCAGCAGCTTTCCGTCCGCTTCGCACAGCACGGGCGGGGCGCGGCCCCGAAAACCGGTATTCCAGGTACACGCCCCGCTCCTCCGCCTGCTTCATCCAGTCCACCAGCGCTTCCGCGAGCCTGCTTTTCCCGCTCATTGCATGGATTCCCGCCTCCTTTTTTTTCGCAAAAAACCCCTAAAACGGCGAAAGCACCGGCGCCCGCTCTCACGGGACGTCCGGTGTTTTCTCTGTGCCTTTCATTATACCTCGTTTTTACTCAAAAACGAAAAATTAATTAAAAATTTAATTTTTTCTTTTCGCAAAAACCCTTGACAACGGAAAACCTCTGTGCTTACCCCTCCGTTTCGCCGCCGTACAGCGTGAGAACGGTTTCATAGGCGTCCTCCCTCCGGCCCGCGCTCAGCTCCCCCATCGTAACGCTGGGCAATGCCCCGCAGAATGGAAAGGCCGAAGCCGGGCCCTGCCGGTCCCGCTTGCTGGTACGGTCCTCCGTTCCAGGCGGGGCGGAATTGCGGCACTCCAGCGTAAGGTTTCCCTCCGCCAGACACAGCCGGAAAACAGCCACCGCTCCCCCGGGTCCGCCAAACGGCCGCAGCCCTCGACGGCGTTTTCCAGCACGTTCATCAGCACCGAGGTCAGGTCGTCGTCCGCCACGAACAGCGGCTCGGGCAGGCGGCCGCAGTCGTATTCCACATACACGCCGCCCTGCTCCGCCAGGAAAATTCCACCCCCAAAATGGCGTCCACCAGGCCGTTTCCGGTGTATTCCACCGGCGCGCCCCCTGGTCACCTGAGGCGTAATCTCTTTCCAGATAGGCGGAGAGCTTTCCCAGCCCCCCGCCTCCAAATAATGGCGCACCAGCGTCAGGCGATGGCGGCTTTCAGTGAAGCTGCTCCCGGGTACGGTGCACATATTCCTTTGCAGCCGGGCCTGACGGCCCCAAGCCTCCAGCCGAACCTCCTGCAGGGCTTTCTGCTGCTGCAGTTCCGTGCTTTCCCTGGTACACCCGCACCGTGTCGTACCAAGCGATGCCCGCCACGAGACCCAGCAGAACGCCTCCCGGCCATCTCCACAAACCAGCCCAGCAGAATCGGCTCATGCAGGGGGCAGCAGCTTGTCCAGCACCAGCGCGCAGGAGAACACGCAGCCTCCCGCCAGCAAGGGCTTGGAATATTCGGCGCCCCGGCACAGCCCCAAACACTGGCGCCCAGAAGCCAGGCGGCGGTAAACCATTTATACGCCCCCAGGCAGCTTGCGTAGAACATCAGCGGCCCCGCCGTGGAAACCGGGAACAGCGGCTGAAGCGCCACAGTCGCGCACACCGCCGCCCCAGCCCGCAGGCGGGCCAGAACACGGGCTTCGGCACCCTGCAAATGCGCCCCTGAATGACGACCAACGCCAGAAAGCTTCCGTAATAGCACAACCCGTTCCGCCACGGTCCAGCCCTGCCCCCGCCCGCCCAGGGCTTGAAACAGAGGCCAGGCCGCGCTTCCACAGAAGCACAGGCACAGCAGGGCCAGCGCCGGATAGGGCCGGTGAAAGCGGTAGCGAAGCCACGCCAGCACGCAGAGCAGCGCCGTGAGCACGGCCAGCGCGCAGGCCGCCCGTGAAGCAGCAGGCGCAGGGCCGCCACGCGCCCCACGGCCTGGGGACTGCCAAAGGCGGGCGGGTAGACCATGCCGCTGTAAAATGGCCGTCGTCCCAAACCTGCGCCACAATCTCAATGCCGCCCGAGGCCGAAAAAACCGCCAGGCTGTCCGCGGGCGCGGGTGGGTTTTCTCCCCCATGCCCACGCTCTGCACCAGCCTGCCGTTGACCCACAGCCGCCAGCGGGAATAGATTTCCGTCAATTCAGGGCGTAGTCCCGCTGGATTTCGTCCGTTTCCAGCACGGTGCGGTACGTGGCGCAGCCATGGGGATTCGCGGAGGGATCCCCAAGTCGAAGCCGCCGTAGCGGCCCAAATAGAGGTGGGCGTCCGGCCCCTGCCCTCAAATTCCCCAGGGGATAGGGCATCCGGTAGAACTCCCAGCCGTCCACCAGATAGAAAAAGGGGTGGGCGTCGTACCAGGCCATGTCAATCCGGGTCATGCCGGGCCTGAAACGGGCCGGGGCGCGGTGTATTTGTTATCGGCCCGGTAGCAGAACAGAAACAGGGCGCAGCTTGCCAGCACTACCGCCCCCAGCGCCAACGCGAAAGCCGGAGAAAACCGCTGTTTTTCCCTCATGGCTGTCCGCCCCCTTTCGCCGCTTCCCATGCCTGCCGGGGCGGTGTGAACGCAGGCCCAGCACCGCCGCTCCCGCCGCCAGAGCCAGCGCTCCGCCCAGCAGGAACGGCCAAAGCGCGGGCGCAGCTTTTCTTCTCCGGCTCGGGGGCGGGCAACGCCTGCACGGCCAGGCCGGAACCGCCGCTGGGCTCCGCCGCGCTTTCCCCAGTTCCCGTGGCGGGCCGCGCCGCCTTCCGGGGCTCCTGCGCTGGGCGGAGGCAAATTTTCCCAAGTCTCCGGCCCTGGGGAGAAAACGCTTTTCCCCTGGGGAGCTTTCCGGGGGCGGCACCAGGAAGTCCCCGGCGGCAGTTCCCCCAAATCGCCCCGGTCGTCGTCGTCCCGGCTGCCCCCGCCGTTGACGTGGTAATCGTCGTACAGTGGAAATTCCAGCACGTTGGAGCGTCCCGCCATGGGACCACCCTCCACCGCCAGCTGGAACAGATAGGTGCGGTTCCATTCCAGCCCCTCCACCTGGGCCCCGGTGGAAAGCACCGCGCTGCCGGAATATTCCTCCGCGCCGCGCCAGCTTTTTCCGCCGTCTTCCGACACCCAAAGCGTCAGCCGGTCCGCCCCGGTAATCTCCCGGAAAAACCGGACGTACGCGCCCGCTCCGCGTCCTGCGCGTCCATCAGGAACGGCTGGTTTTCCCCACCGCGTGAATGGTCACCAAAACGGGGCGAGCTCCAGCGGAAACCACTCCGGAGCCAGCGGCGCGCAGGCTGCCTCATAATCCCCCGAAAGCGTCTCCGGGAAACTCACGGGGCCATGGGCACGCTGAAGAGCTGCGCGGGCTCCCGCTGCCCGCCGTGTCATAGGCGTAAAACTGCGCCCTGCCGCCCAGGGAATCCTTCCAAAGCTCCTCCACTCCTGCCCGGTCCGTGCCCATGGCGGCGCACAGCCCGTTTTCCTGAATGCGGTGGGCGGGAACCGCCGTGCGCTGAATGGTCTCGCCCGGGCAGCCGGGCTTACCCGGCTGCCGTCCAAAATCACCTCTCCGGTGGAGAGCACCGCGCGCGCCTCCGCCTCGGCCCGGCAGAAAATCAGCCGCACCGGTCTCTCGGAGCGCACCGCCACGGAGCCGCTTCCTTCCGCCCGGAACCAGCCGCCGAGCAGTTCCATGGGGCCGTCCCCAGCAAATCCACCGCCGTGGCGCCCGTTCCCCGGGCGCTGATTTCCGGGAATTCCCCAATTCAGAGAGTAGGCCCGCACCGCCGTGCAGTGTTCCCCCACGGCCTCCGCCGCAACGCCGCCCTCAAAGGAGAAACCGCCCTCGGACTCCAGTAGCGTGCGGCTTGTCCCGCTGCCCGTGAAAAGGACCGGCCCCGCCACCCGAAAGGTGATTTCCTCCGGCACAAAAAATACCGAAATCCCCAGTTCCACCGTGACCGGGCGGGTCACTTCCACCGGAGTTTCCAAATCCCAGCGGATATCCCCGGCCACCGTCACCGTGCCGCCCCTCGTCGCGGTTCAGGGCTTCCAGCAGCTCCCGGGCCGTCGCGCACCCGGGCCTTTCCTCCAATTCGGACGCTCCGCTCTCCAGCGCCCAGCCGTGCGGCGCGGCGCAGGCCGCCCCGATGACACAGAGGCACACCAGCAAAAACAGCCGCACGCTTTTCATAGGTTTACTCCCATTCCTTTTTCGGCTTCCAGCGTCAGGCGGTAACCCCGGCTTCCCTCCCGCTGGATTTGAATGTTTCCCTCTTCCCCTGCCGCCCCGCAGCTTGGCGCGCAGGTTGGAAATGTGCACCAGCACCGTGCGGGCGTCCGCGTTGGCATCCAGCCCCCACACCTCCTGATAAAGCTCCTCCGCGGTGCGGAAGCGGTCCCGGCTGCGAAGCAGCACGCAGAGCAGCTGGAATTCCTTGGGCTTGAGCAGCAGGTCCTTACCTCCAGAAAGGCCCGCTGGGCGCGGGCGTCCAGGGTGAGCCGCCCACGCCCTCCGCCGCTTCGCCCCGGATTCGCTCCGTCCGGCGCAGCTGGGCTTCCACCCGGGCCAGCAGCTCCTCCATGCGGTAGGGCTTGGTGATGTAATCATCTCCGCCGGCCCGCAGGCCCTCCACAATCTGTCCGCTCTCCCCCAGGCTGGTGAGGAACAAAATGGGCGCGGCGGTGGAATCCCGCAGCTCCCCTGCAAAGCTCCACGCCGTTCCCGTCCGGCAGCAGCACGTCCAAGAGAATCAGGTCCGGCTGCCGCCGCGCCAGCTGTTCCTGGCCCCGGCCAGCGTGGACGCCGCCAGCACCTCATATCCGGCGGCCACCAAAGCCTTCCGGTTGTCCTCCAGAACTTCCTTCGAATCCTCTACCAAGAGCAGAGTGGATCTTCGCATGGGCCATTTCCTCCGTTTCCCCTACAGGGCGTGCCTTTCCCCAGCGGCTTTTCCTACATTTAGTATAAAGAATACACTGGGAAAAAAGCAAGTGAACTGCACCCCATCTGTTAGATAACATATCACACTATCTAACAGATGGGGTGCAGTTCAAAGACGCCAGTTTGCTAAATCTGGACGAAGAGAAAATCCGCTATTGCAAAAGGTACCGCTCAATTCTTTGCAGCGGCGGCAGGGTAAGCTTCAGCACCAGTCCGGTGAGCAGACCGGTTAACACGCCGAACAAAACTAAAAAAGGCAGATAGAATACCACAGCAGCCGAAGTGAGCAGCCAGGCCGCGCAGAAGCTGCGCAGCACAATGGGAAAGCGCGCCGCACACACCCACCAGAGAAAGCGAGGCCCTGGTTTTCTGCAGCAGCAGCCACATGACAAGAGCGCTCAAAACACCTCCTGAAATACTCAGGAGGCCCGCTGTGACGCCGCGGGTCAGCAGCGCAAATCCCCCTTCAGGCAAGCCAGGAACAGCGCCGCAGGCAGCCCCAAGCTGCCCGCAGCATACAGCACCACAATATTGGAAAGCCCCAGCTTGGCTCCGGGAGGCAGTACTGGAATGGGCGGAATAAGCCCCTCCAAAAAAGAAGCTGAGCGCCAGAGCCGCCAGCAGCCCTGTAAAAAGCCACGCGGCCCGATGCTTTCTTCACGGTCTTTCCTCCTCCTGCAAATTCTTCAGAAAACGTTCAATAGGTCTGCGCATCTCCCCCTGCTGCCGCCTGTCAGCCGGACCGATACTTTAGCAGGGAGGCATAGAGCGCCTCTCCCGCCCGGGTGATCAGGCCGGTGCGAACACAGACTTGATCACGGCAGCCGGAACGGATCACCTGTGCGCCCTGAGGAGACAGGCGCACCGTCACCTCTATCCCTCCATCCCCCTCTACCGTCACCTCTTTCGACCGGCAAGTGCAGAGAGCTCCTGCTCTGCCACGATGTTTCCGTTGTACTCAATCACTGCTGTACTCGCCCGGGGCAGCAGGGAAAAAAACACCAGCAGCATCCCCGCCGCCACACACAAAAGCGCCGCCAGAGCAGGCTATCCCGTCGGGAGATCAAGTGCCTGCGGGTCAGCTCTTCCAATTATACCACCCCCCGCGAAGGTATACTCTGACGAGGATACTGAGAAAGCTTCCGCCAGGTTCTCCGTCACATAGACCTGATGTTCTTCTGTGAGGAACACGGCCCCGGCGCCGAATTCTTTCAGCAAAGGCAGACTGTCCTCCAGTCCCAGCACAAAGCAGGCAGTAGCAGGGCGTCGCTCAGCGCTCCGCTCTTTCCCCAAACCGTGACGGAAACCAGCCCGCTCTCTGCAGGATACCCGGTTTTGGGATCCAGCAGATGATGATAAACCTTCCCCGTTTCCTCATCGGTAAAGGTCTTTCATAGCTTCCCGAAGTGGAGACAAACCCTTCCTGAAGCCGCAATTCCCCCATCCCGCCGGTATTTTCCGGATTGCGGACCGTGATTTTCCAGGGCTCTCCGAAGGGCTTTTCTCCAAATAGACCCACGCTGCCGCCTACGGCTATGATAGCCCGGTCTACACCGTTTTGCCTATAGATCTCCACCGCAGCGTCGCAGGCAGCGCCCTTACCTACCGCGCCAAGGTCTACAGCCGTCCGCTGTTCCGCAGCGCCGCCGTGCCGTCCTCCAAAAAGAGAAAGCGTACTGTAGTCCACTTGAGGGAGCATGGCCTTGATCAGAGACGGCTTAGGCAAGTGGGGATTGTCATCAAAATCCCACAGCTGGCTCAGGGGGCTATGGTGATGTCAAACGCCCCGCCGCTGGCCTCGCAGACAGACAGGGAAAGCTTGAGAATCTGCCAGGTCTGGCTCTCAATGGGAATAAACTCCTTTCCGGCCTGGGCGTTGAGCTTCTGAATATCACTGTCCTCCACACGCCAGGAGATCAAATCCTCCAACCCGGCCACCGCATTGGCAGCCTGCCTTGCTGCCTCCTCCCGTTCCTTTCCATAAACCGTTTGCCGGACATAGGAACCCATGGAATAGGTGGTGACCTCATACCCTTTCCTGAAGCCCATGGTCAGGATGGCCGTACATGCCAGCAGTGCAATCCCCAGAATCAGCAGCACGACAGTGATCCGTTTCGCCTGCTTTTCCGAAAGCTTTTTCCAAACATTTCATGAAACCAGTTACCCCTGTAAAAATTTTATTTCTCATTGTAGCACAACACAGCAAGGGAAACAACTGATACTTGGAAAGTCCGCTGCAGAACCTGAACGCCATGTGGCGCTGCGGAGTTCCGCCGAAGCGCCTTCTCCCATCCCTTTTCCCGGCACAAAAATGGGCAGCCGCATCCGGAACGTCTCTCCGTCTGCCGCAGCCCCATTTGTTATTTTCCTAAAACCTTATTTTGTGATAATTTATCTGTCCAATTTTTTTCGCCGCATCCAGGATCAGGTCTACCGCCTGCTCCACACTGAATTTTGAGGTGTCCAGCGTCAGGTCGTAATTCATCAGGTCGTCCCAGCGGTTGTTGGAATAGAAATTATAATAGTTGGCGCGCTGTTTATCCTTTTTGGTCACAAAATCCGGCGCTTTCTTGGCCTCGCACAGATTTTTCCCCACAATCCGTTTCACCCGGGCCGCCTTGTCTGCATGGACAAAGACGTTGAGGCAGTTTTCAAAATCCCGCAGGATATAGTCTGCACACCGCCCTATAATGACGCAGGGGCCTTCCGCCGCCGCCTTTTTTAATGATATCAGACTGGATGATGAACAGCTTATCGTTGATCGGCATTTCATTGATGCCGGGAATGCGACCCAAAGGCATAGCTGCCCATCACCATCGAATAAAGCAGGCTGCTGGTTGCCTTTTCATCTGCATCCGCAAACACTTCTTCAGAAAGTCCGCTTTTTTTTCGCCGCCATGGCGATGAGGGCCTTGTCATAGAAAGGAACGCCCAGTTTCCCGGCAAAGTTTTTCCCCTACCTCATGGCCTCCGCTTCCGTATTGACGGGCTATCGTGATGACAGGCAACATATTAATTCCTCCTTGTGTAAAAACTCCAATTTTTTGCTATGATATAGACATTTATATTATTATCTTATAATAATACAATAACTTCTTTCCACTAAAAAGTCAAGTTCTTTCTCGGAATTTTCCCGAAATCAGGAAAACCACAAAAAAATACTCCCGTAAAAATAGGGGTTGTGCCGGAAAGCCTTCCTTACTCTCTCTTTTTCGTCTTTTTCTTCCTCTGTCCGCAATTGATTTTCCCGGCCTATTGTAGGATAATAACATAGATAAGAAAGCCCGCAGAGCAAGCTGGAAGGCTGTTGCCGGCCCATCCTGGAATTTTAGCTGCGCGTCACACAGTTTTCACAAAGCTGTGCTATTTTTGAGCAGACATGGAAGCTTTCGTATCCAGGGTCCGGCGCATTCGGAAGCGGCAAGGGGGATTCGGGTCACAGGGTTTTCCGTCCCAGGAGCAGAATCTGCAAAAAGAAGAGGGGAATTTTGATGTATCACATCCTTGTTGTGGACGACGAGGAAAAAATACGCACTCTTATCCGCAAATATGCGGAATTTGAAGGCCATCAGGTTACCGAGGCGGAAAACGGCATGCAGGCTGTGGAAATCTGCCGGAGAACCCCCAGCCTGTTCGATATCATCATCATGGACGTGATGATGCCGGAGCTGGACGGCTTTTCAGCTGTGGCGGAGATCCGCAAGACATGTGCTTCTCCAGTGCTGATGCTTTCGGCCCGTGGGGAGGAGTACGACAAAATTCACGGCTTTGAGCTGGGAGTGGACGACTATGTGGTCAAGCCTTTCTCTCCCAAGGAACTGATGATGCGCGTAACTGCTATCATGAACCGGGTGCATCCGCAGAATGCCGTTCCCAAACGCAATCTTGCCAATTTCGAGGGTCTTTCCATCGACTTTGACGCACGTATCGTCACAGTGGACGGGAAACGCTGAGCTGTCCCCAAGGAATACGAGCTTCTCCTCTATATGGTGCAGAATAAGAATATTGCCCTGACCAGGGAAATGCTCATCACCAATGTGTGGGGCTATGATTTCTACGGGGACGACCGCACCTTGGATACCCACATTAAGCTGCTGCGCCGCAGCCTCGGTCCCTACAGCAAGTTCATTGTCACCCTGCGCGGCGTGGGATACCGGTTCGAAACGCCATGAAAATAACGGCGGGCAAAAAAGAAAAAAGAGTCCTGGGATCCGCCGGCAAGTAGTCCTGAGCTTCGGCGGGTTCATCCTCATCATCCTGGCGCTGCTCTGGGTGGTCCAGATCGCTCTGCTGGGGCCGTTTTACCGGCTTATCAAAATCAACGAGGTTAAGGGCGTGGCTCAAACCCTGGAAAATAACCTGGAAAGCGAAACGCTGGAGGAGACGGCCTCCAGGCTGGTCAACGCCACTAACACCGCCATTGTGGTCTCCGATGAACTGGGCAGGCTCTATGTGGCAAAAAAGCCTCCGAAAAAATACGTGCGCCTGGAGGGACTCACCCCCTATGACCTGAGAAACATCTTCGACGGCGTCAACCTGCAGGGGGCACAAAGATGGAAACGTACCGTTCCCAAGTGGAAACCTGGTTCGGCGGTACAGAGGAGGAATCCTGTACGCCCGCACCGTGCGTACAAAATCGGGCCTGAACCGGCTGATCCTGCTGGAGAGCGAGCTCACCCCGGTAGATTCCACCCTGGAAACCCTGCGGGTCAATTGAGCTGCCTTACTGTGGGTCATGGTGCTGCTGGGCGGCGTGCTGGCCTTCTTCCTGTCAAGACGCATCGCCCGGCCCATTGCCGCTGTCAATGAATCCGCAAAAATCTTTGGCAAAGGGACAATATGAGATCCGTTTTGAGGGCAGCGGTTGCAGGGAGGTGGCAGAACTGGCCGATACCCTCAACTATGCCGCGGAGGAGCTTTCCAAGGTAGAGGGACTGCGCAGAGAGCTGCTGGCCAATGTCTCCCACGACTTGCGTACTCCCCTGACCATGATAAAGGGCTACAGCGAGGTGATGCGCGACCTTCCGGCGAGAATACGCCGGAAAATGTGCAGATCATCATCGATGAGACGGAGCAGCTGACAAACCTGGTCAATGACCTGCTGGATCTTTCCGTCTAGAGGCCGGCGTTGTACCCCTGGATCGTCCCGTTTCAACCTTACGGAAAGCATCGAGCCATTCTCACCCGCTATGACAAGCTGGCCGGTTACCACTTTCCCTTCCAGGCCGGAGAGGCGGTTTGGGTTTGCGCCGACGAGCTGCGCATTTCCCAGGTGGTTTATAACCTGGTGAACAACGCCGTCACCTATGCTGGTGCGGACAAGACCGTTTCCCTCTGCCAGACCGTGGAAAATGGGAAGGTTCGCATTTCCGTCACCGAGACAGGCGAGGGAAGTCCCGCAGACAAGCTGAAAGACATTTGGGAGCGGTATTATAAGGTGGATAAGGAACATAAGCGTGCCCAAGTAGGCACGGGGCTGGGGCCTCTCCATCGTGAAAAACATTCTGGACCTCCACGGCGGAAGCTATGGAGTGGAAAGCGAACTGGGAAAGGGCAGCACTTTCTGGTTTGAGCTGAAGCTGGCAGAGGAAACCACCACGCTGCCGGATCCGCAGGAAGCTGCACATTGACTTTTTAAAAAGATTGCAGTATCATGGGGAAAAGCACTTTATTCAATTAACGAAATAAAGGGAGCTGATTCTTATGACTTGGAAATACACCGTAAAGCAGCTTTTCCGCACCCCCGGGGAAGCTGCTGCTGTTTTTCTGCTGCTGGTCCTCTCCGCAGCGCTGCTGGTCTCCGGGTTCAATCTGTGGGCCAATACCGGCGAGACTCTCTCGCAGATGTCCCAGGCTTATACTACCCGGGGGACAGTGCGCCAGCTGGCAGACTCCTCTCGCACCACGGAGCTGGTAAGTTATACCAACGCCTTAGGAAGCTTTACCTTTGAACAGCCTATTTATACCAAAGAAATGAAGCTAGAAGAGCTTTCCTCCCTGCCCTATCTGGTTCCTCCCGAAACCGCCCCGTGCTCTATACCAAGGGCATCCGAGAGAAAAACGGGGAATGAGATTCTCACTTATCCCAACACCCTTCAGTATGCGGTGATCAGTTCCGGGTGCAGGAGGATTTCAACAACCTCTCCGGCGAGACCACCGAGACGCACTGCCCGGCTGCGACCAGGCGCTCCGTCCTGCAGGAGGACGGTTCCTTCTGGAAGTCTCTCCTGCCGGGCTGCCAGGTGCTCATCCCCCAATCTTCAGACCCTACTCCTATGACTTCAAGGCCTCAGAGGAGTACGTGGCCTATGCCTATCTTGATGCCCGGGCAACCCCCATGGTCACCCTCAGACAATACAGCTACTCCACCGCCACCACCCCGGCCTCTACCGAGTATTCCGGGCTGGAGGAGCTCTACTACCCCTATACGGATCACTTTCACCACGGAGGAGGGAAAGCTTCTCCTCGCCTACTGCCCGGAACAGCGCCCTGTTTTCCCGCAACGCCTTTCCCACCGTTCCCACCAATGACAACATGCTGCTGGAGCCCTCTTTTCAAAAAATGGATCACCATGAAATACGGCAGAACCATCACAGCAGAAGAGTACGCTTCCGGCGCCAAGGCATGCATGGTTCCGGAATGCCTGGCCTCCGACCCGTCGGATTCCGACACCAGCCCCAGCGGCTACAACAATTACATGAGCGTGGGCGACCAGCTTACCCCTCTCCTTTTACGGCGCTGTATACAGCCTGCCGCCCGTCGATGCCAGAAGCATGACCCGAAGCAGTCCCTGAACGCGCCCCTGTTCCCCAAGGAAGAGATGGAACCCTTCGCTACCGAAACCTACGAGATTGTGGGTGTTTACCGCCAGCAGGTCCCCTCGGACACGGACGATACGGCGATGTTCGGCTACCTGCAGGTGATCATCCCCGAAAAATCCATCGAGGGAGGCGTTTCCAATATTGTGGCCGGAGGACCTTTTGTACCGCAAAACGCCTCCTTCCTTCTGGAAAACGGTTCTGCTGATTCGTTCCTGCTGGAGTTCGATAAGCTAGTACGACAACCTTCAGGTCGAGGAAGTGGACGATATGGGCTATGCGGAGGTTGCCCGCGGCGTGGAAGCGGTATGCTGGTGGCCCGCATTCTGTTCTTTCCGGTCTGGCAGGCGTTCTCTGCGTGCTCGTCTTTTCGTCTTCCTGCAGGTGGCCCGCAGGGGAGCGGGAGACCGCCGCAGATTTCCCTGGGTTCCGGCAAACGGCGGGCGGCGGCCCTCTCTGCTGCTGGCCGTGATGCTGGTAGCCATACCGGCTCCGCCGGAGGGGCCTTGCTGGGCCATGCGGTTTCCGGAGACTTTCCGAGCAGGTTTACGACACTGCCTCCCAGAGCGCTTCCACAGCCGGGAGTACAAAGCGACCTGTACGCCAGCGAAAACCAGGAGCAGGTGACGCTGAAGACGGAGGCCCAGCCGGCAATACCCTGGCTGCTGCAGTGGGCATTGAATAGCCTGTGCGCTGCTGCTGACAGGTTTCTTTGCAGCACGTAATTTGCGGAAGGAACCGCTTGCTTTGCTTTCGAAGGAGGTGACAGACATGACTGCTTTGAAAAAAGCATGGCGCAGTGTTCTGCGCCACTCGGGGCAAAACGCTGACAGCACTGGCTGTTTCTGTCTCCCTTTCCCTATTCCTCTGTCTGTTCGCCGGAAATCTGGAGCAAAACCGTGTGGAGTGGAACAGACTCTCAGACGGCGCGGATATCCGCATTCAGATCACCAGTTCCAATGGGCAGCAGAAAACCGGGCTTTTGATCGACGACGACCGTCTGAAAAAATCGAGGCCACAGGCCTGGCGGAACGCGGGCTCTATACAGCGCGCGCCCTGTTTACCGATTCTGAGGATCAGGAAGAGGATGTCAGGAGCCCGCATTTCAACGGCCATATCCTGGCTGCCTATACCGCAGACACCCCGCTGACAGAGGCAGGGGAGGACAACATCAGCTACTTCTCCGGCTATGACAGCTCCCCTGTTCGGCGGCAGTGAGGCTGTCTGCCTGCTGCAGGAGGACTTCCTGAACAGCCGCGGCCTGCAGCTGGGAGACTCTTATCACGTCCGGCTCAACACCCTGAAAGAAGGCGGCGAGGTGTATCCTGCGGGTGAAGCCGAGTTCAAAATCGCCGGCACCTTCCGCGAGTCCGGATCCGGCTTTGCCAATGCAGTCGCCGTCTGTTCCTATGATACTCTGAAGGCAGCCCTTTCCCAGTTCAACCTGCATATTTGGCCCTCCTCCGCTTGGCTGAAGGTCAAGGATCCCACACAGCTCAACCGGATCAAGGAGGCCATGAAAGAGGCCAATATCACCTCTGTGCTGCCCCAGGCTTATCTGTTTTCCACGCAGGCAGCGCCGCGGGTGATCAATGATCGGAAATTTATTCTCCGGGCCGAACCCCTAGAGAGGAACATCCGCCTGCTGCAAAGCCTGTATCCCCTGTTCTTTGCGGCCGTCGCCGTCATCGCTTTTTGGTCTCCTATCTGTTGGCGCAGAGCCGCGGGATGAAATCGCGGTCTGCCGTTCCTGGGAGAGAGCCGGACAGGTGTGTTCCTGCAATTTTTCTGGGAAAGTACAGTGGTCTGCCTTTCCGGCGCGGTTCTGGGCTTCGGGGCTGCCGCTCTGCTCTCCGGCATCTCCCCCAGGGATGCTGGCGCCCCTCTTCTGGGTTATCTTGCCGCCTACCTGCTGGGAGCCGCCGCGGCCATTCTGCTTTTAAACCGCACCAATGTGATCCAGGTACTCACCACTCTGGACCGACGGAAAGGAAGGAAAACAAATGAGTGTGCTCGCTGTATCCGATGTAAAATATGCCTACCAAAGCCGCTACCGTGTGGTAAACGTGTTAAATGACGTCTCCTGCTCCTTTGAAATGGGAAAATTTTTTGCCATTGTGGGCAAGTCCGGCAGCGGAAAGACCACCCTGCTTTCCCCTGCTGGCCGGCCTGGATCTGCCGGTCAGCGGAGATATCTTTTATGAGGGCAGTTCCCTGAAAGAACTGAACCGGGATCAGTACCGCCGGCAGGAGGTTTCTGTAATCTACCAGGCATTCCATCTTTTCCCCCCTGCTCAATGCTCTGGAAAATGTGATGTACCCTATGGAACTCAATCACAAAAAGGGAAAAGAGGCGGCTCAAACAGCAAAAGAACTGCTCCGGCGTGTAGGCCTGCCAGAGAGCATTGAAAAAACAGCTGCCGGCCCGTATGAGCGGCGGTGAGCAACAGAGCGTGGCCATCGCCCGGCACTGGCTTCCCAGGCCAAGGTAATTCTTGCAGATGAGCCCACCGGTAATCTGGATTCGGAAAAACGGGCAGAACATAGTGGAAATTCTCCTGGCGCTGGCCCATGAGGAAGGAAAGTGCGTCATCATCATCACCCACGACGAGGAGATCGCAGGAAAGGCAGACGTCGTGTATACCATGCGGGACGGACGGCTTGACAATTGAGCCGGTTCGAGCTAGGATATTAGAGACGGCGGGCGTGTCTCGCATCTGCCTCCTGTTTTTCCGTGGGCCCCGCCTGCATAAAAACGCGGTTGGAATGCCTATACTCCGGCCGGAATCCTCATTCTCAATTCTCATGAAAGAAAGAAGTGTAAAAATCCGTGAGTGAAACCTGCACACACGATTGTTTCCTCCTGCGGCGAAAACTGCCCCTCCAGGAACCAGCCTCAAAGCTTTCTGGAACCCCAGAACGCTCTGAGCCATGTAAAAAGTGATCGGCGTTGTCAGCGGCAAGGGCGGCGTGGGAAAATCCCTTGTGACCTCCTTGCTGGCCGTTACCATGCGCCGTCGGGATGCGGAAACCGCCATTCTCGACGCCGATATCACCGGCCCTTCCATTCCCAAATGTTTTGGCTTGAAGGAACGCGCCGTGTCTGATGAAAATGGCCTCTACCCCGGTGCTTACCAAAACCGGAATCAAGGTGATGAGCGTCAACCTGCTGCTGGAGGAGGAACCCCGTGGTTTGGCGCGGCCCGGTGATGCCGGAGCCATCAAGCAGTTCTGGACCGATGTGGTCTGGGGCGAGGTGGACTACATGTTTGTAGACATGCCTCCCGGAACAGGCGACGCCCCGCTGACTGTGTTCCAGTCCCTGCCGCTTTCCGGCATTCTCATTGTCACTTCTCCCCAGGAACTGGTCTCCATGATCGTCTCCAAGGCCGTGAAAATGGCAAAGATGATGGATGTCCCAGTGTTGGGCTTGGTTGAAAACATGAGCTATGTGCAGTGTCCGACTGTGGGAAACAGATTCCCCTGTTCGGCGAAAGCCATATTGACGAGGTGGCCGCCAAATATGCCCTGAAGGTGCTGGGCAGGCTGCCCGTAGACCCGCAGCTCGCCACTCTGTGCGACCGGGGAGCCATCGAACTGTTTGACGGCGCCTACCTGGACGCTGCCGCCGACCTCATCGAGACGCTTCCCGCCGGGGATGCCTAAGTTCGTTTGCAACGTACAAAACGGAGGAACGGATCCGTAGGAAGAACTCCTGAAATAGTATGTCAAAGCTATCGGACAGAAAATACGGACACACCAGACTTTTCAAAAATGGTGTGTCCGTATTTTTTCTGCAAGTGCCAGAGCTATTTGACGAAACCTACGGACAGACGCTTTTTCCAGCCAGCATTGATCTCCGGCTTTCTCCGTTTCTACAGTCTGTCACAGAACTGCATCCCTGCCAATTATTTTCCAATAATACGGCAAGAGTAGGGCTGTCTTCACGGTAAGGCATGCCCGCGATATCCCCAAAGATACCGCAGACCTTAAACCCGCTTTCTTCCGCCTCTTTCCGCAGAGACTCCCTGGTAAAGCAGGTGTCCCATAGCTGGTAGGTCATCATACCCCCCTGTCAGAGGACTGTAGTCTGCTTCAACGTCACAAGATTCGGATACCGGTACTGTCCGCACAGGGCAACATAGCCCTCTTCCCGCCAAAATCCTCCCTTGGGGACAAACTTCCCAGGTCTGCGCTTCCTGAAACGAATCATAGGTTACAACGGAAAACACATCGAACAGGAATTTTTCCGCCTGGCTTCAGCTGCCGGTAGATCCTGTTCATCAATCCCTTTCTGTCAACATCCGATAAGGCGCCATAATCGCAATAGATCATGGTTGCAAAATCGAAGGGTTCCCTGAACGACATCTCCAGATAATCCTGGCAGAAATAAGCAATGTCCAGCCCTTGCCCTGCCGCGGAGCGTCTCGCATACTCTATGGACCTTCTGGAGAAATCAATGCCCGTCACTCGATAGCCCTGCCGGGAAAATCTTTCCGTATACAGCCCCGGGCCGCATCCAACGTCAAGCAGCGAAGAAAACTCTGCCGGTGGGACAAGCTCTTTGATCCAGGAGGCCGAGCTTTCAATAAATTCCAGCTTTGGCTTGCCCCTTCAAATTCGGGATCTAGGTGAGCCTTGAGCATCTGTTGAGAAATATAGGAGTCGTTCCAAAACTCTCCTTTCGTCTTCGTATAGAGCGGCGGCTTTTCTAAAGCCTGGAAGTATGTCATAATACATGAAATTTTATCCTCCTGTGTGTAAAGGAAAAGCCGCAGAGTAAATCTGCGGCTTTTCCTTCGATTGCTGGGGCAGCGCCGCCCGCTTTCTCATCTATCATTGAGGTCCTTCTTGATCTGACTGGTAGAAATTTCCGAGTACGGGGCAGATAGACCACCTCGCAGAACTCCTTGAGAAAATCGAATTTCCCTTCCCAATCGTTCCCCATCACAAAGGTGTCCACATGGTACTCCCGGACGTCGGTGCGCTTTTGCTCCCAGCTTTCTCCGGGATCACCAGATCCACATACCGGATTGCTTTCCAGCAGCTGCTTGCGCTTTTCATAGTCAAAATAGCATTTCTTCCGCTTTTCTTCCCAGTTGAACTCATCGGTGGAGAGGGCCACAATCAGATAGTCTCCATACTGCTTAGCCCTGCGCAGCAGATTGATATGCCCATAATGGAGCAGGTCAAAGGTACCGTAGGTGATCACTGCTTCATGAAGGTTTTCCCCGTTCTAATTTTTTTTGCCTTTGTTCAATCCAATCCGCCACTGCCTGGGCGGCATGGCCGGTTTCCTGCACGCCAAACTCTTCCCGAAACTGCTCCTCCCTGGCTGCCTGTTCCTCCTCATCGAAGGAACGGATCGCCTGCTCCAGCCCGTCGTTATCCTCGGTCAGGAGATAGGGCAGCTTCTGCAGGTCGAAATAAAAATTCCTGTCCCCCCGGTAGGCCTCCAGATCGTTGACATAGAGGAAGCAGGGCTTTCTGCGGCCATATAATCGAACATCACCGAGGAATAATCCGTCAGCAGGGCGTCGCTGGCCAAGTACAATTCCTGAATATCAGGATATTCCGAGGCATTTTTACAACCTCAGGATCAAAGGAATCTCCGCCGCTTTCCCTGCAATATTGGGGTGCAGCTTCAGCAGCACCGTCCACTCCCCGCCGAATCTATTCCCCAGCGCCCTGGCACAGCGGGAAAATCCACGTCGTAAACGGAAACACCCCTTATCCTTTCGGAAAGTGGGCGATAAAGCAGGAGTTTTTATCCTCAGGAAGAGAGAGCCCTCTCACCTTGCTTTCCAGATCCGGATGCTCCCGGGCAAGGATGTCGTTGCGGGGAAGCCGCATTCCAGCACCTCGCCGTCATACCAGAATCCTTTCTGATAAATCTCCGTCAAAAAAGCGGGAATTTGAGACAAACAGGTCGGCCATCCGGAATCCTGCCTGGCCGCCCGGATATAATCCTCCGGCAGGGCCTTCTCCGCATCCTTTTCAATCCGTTTCAGCGGGAAACCGTGCCAGGTTTGAATATAAAGCTGTCTGCCGCGTTTTTTCGTATAAGCCCATTTGCGGCAGCTGTCCACCCATACCCCGGCGGTACACTGGTGGTAGATTGCCGCGGCGCTGTCCAGCAGCAGCGGCTTTACTCCCTCGGGCAGGGAATTCGCTTCCTGCTCTCCCTTTACGACCCAGCAGACCGTATAACCGCGCTTGCGCAGTTCTTCCCCACAGCCGCGGGGCTGTCGGACCAGCCTCTGCCGTAAAAAAAGCTTTGGCACACCGCTTTCCCGGGCTGCTTCGGCAAAAGGAAAAAGCTCCCACAGCACGTTCCTCTTGATTTTGTGCAGTACCTCATTCATCCAAAATCTTCTCCTCTATCTTTCCCGCCTCTTCCGGACGAAGCCGGTTCCGGTTCAGGAAGATCACCACGACCCGGAACAGCAAAATCAGGAATTCCGTCAGGGAGGTGAGCAGGCACAGCGTCAGCACATCGAGATGCCCGGTGAAAAAGGCTATTCCCAGGTTGATCAGGTGGATCACCGTGCCGAACACTGTGGAAAGGTTGGCATACTTGGCAAGACCCATGGCCCCCAGAGTGGGGGAAGCCCAAAACATAGTTGGGCAGGGTGAAAAGCACCACCGGCAGCAGGGCCCGCAAAGGCAGGATGCTGGCCCCAAAATCATCTCCGAAGAACCCGATGCAGATCGGCTCGGCGAACACAAAAAGCACGCCGCAGCCCAGGGCGATCAGCGGCATAAAGATCAGCAAAGTCCTCTTGATCAGCTTGAAATTCCTGTGCTTGATCATATGGGGATAAAGGCTGTCCGAAATGGGATATATCAAGTTGCGGACCGGCGTGATGACCTTATCCGCAGCGGCGGAATAGGTTCCGGCCAGCGCCCCGGAGGCATCCATGCCTCCCAGAATGATCGTGTTGGTGGAGGTATATACGGTGGAGGCGATTTTAGAGACAAAAAACCAGAAGGACTCCTTGATCTCCAGGAAGACCCTCTCACTGTCACCCGGCAGAAATGCACCCCATCTTTTTGATGAGATGCCAGTACACCGCCACAATCGCGCCGGTGTTCCCGATGGCTGTGAACAAGGGCACCAGAAAATACTGTTCCTTGGTACGCAGGAACAAAAAAGATCATGGCTGTGAAGAACAGCTTGATCAGTACCGTACGCACCGTTATGATGGACATGCGTTCCAGGCCCTTGTACATGTAGTCGGGCAGGAAGGAATTGGTGCCCGTTGCCAGCAGATAGAAAAAGTACATCAGCCGCATGCTGTTGTCCTCCAGCCCGGGAGAAATGCACAGTTCCACCACCAGCAGCGACACCGCAAAGAACAGCGCCTTCGCCCAGGTGACGCAGGTCAGCACCTTAGAGAGCACCTGTGGGTCATCCCTGTGGCGGGAAATTTTGGCCACCGCCGAGAGGATGAACCCAAAGTCCATCAAAAGCTGAAAATACATCATGATGGCGGCAGCCACATTGAGCTTGCCGAAAATTTCAGCGCCCATAATACGGGTTTGGTAGGGCACGGTGACCAGGCCTAAAAAAACATATTGGAAAACTGCAGGATATACAGCATCACCGCATTTTCGATAAAGCTGCCTTTTTCCCGCTCTTTCCACTTCTTTATCAAATTCATCTGATTCTCCCTTTCGGACCGCGCCTAAATTACCCCTTGAGCTGGAACAGCAGGGCGATGAGGAAATACCACTTCCTTTGCAGCAAAAAAGAGCAGCAGCTTTCTGTTCCTTCCCAGCCTGTCCAGATACCGGTTCTTTCTCCAGTCAGGGAACTCGTGCTCCAGATATTCCGCAAACCGGGGAGCAGCGGATGTTTCCTGTCAATGCGCAGCACCCGCACCGAGGCGGTGAGGTAAGCGTGATACAGCGTCAGATAACACAGTTCTTCCCGGTAATCCTGGAACATTCCCTGCGCCTTGAAATAGGAAAGGATATCGTCAAAGGCCTCCAGGATTTCCACGTTCCGGTCCGCGTTGAGGTTTTTGGTGATGGAGCCCTCCCGCAGCAGGTAGTTATAACCGATATCATCGAGAAACACAGCTGTTTTCGCTGCCAAAAACAGCTTTAACGTAGTGCGGATATCCTCATACCATACCCGGGGCGGATAGCGCACTGCCGACTCCCGGAACAGAGCTGCTCGGTACAGCTTGTTCCACGCACAGGGCGCCGTAAGGTAAATTTCCCGATGCTCCGTGACCGTCAGCGCCATATCCTTGGGCAGTTCTTCCCGGAAGACCTGAATCTGCTTTTCCCAGCTCGTCCACGGAACGGAAGGCAAACATCACCAGATCCGCCCCAGTCCTCCCCCCGTTTCGCGGGCCTTTTGCAGAATTTCTGGCTCCAGCCAGTCATCGCTGTCCACAAAGAGCAGCCATTCCCCGTTTGCTGCCTCGATTCCTGTGTTTCTCGCTCCGCCCAGTCCGGCGTTGGGCTGATGAATCACCCTGACCCTGGCGTCCTTTCCGGCAATCCGGTCGCAGATAGTCCCGCTGGCGTCCGTAGAACCGTCGTCTACCAGAAGCAGCTCAAAATCAGGGTCTGTCTGGGCTAAAATCGAGTTTGCGCATTTTTCCACATACTGTTCCACATTATAAACGGGAACCACAATACTGGTTTTCGGCAAAGCGCCACCCCCTCAGGAAATTTTCTCCCGGTTTTCGAAGAGACCCCATTTCTGTTACTTTACAAAAAGTTTTCCTCTATTATACACACTCTCCCATATTTTTGCAACGCGGAGGAAAACTGTTGCAGGACATCTCCGCATGTCTGCCCGCCCTTGATTTCTCCCGGAAAAAAGCATATAATTTGCCCGGGCAGCAGTCGACTGCCCGCCCGGATACAAGCGCAATCCGCATTCCTTTCGGGCTGACTCACGACAGTATGCGCCGTCCGGGACAATTTGCAGGGTGGGCGGCGAAACAGATATTACAACGCGCTGAAATCCTGTTTTCAGCCTTAACAGAAAGGATGACGATCTGAACATGATGAAAAAAAAAAGATAACCTCCCTGTTTCTGGCCCTTGTTCTGGCAGCAGCCATGACGGGCTGCAGCAGTCCTGACAACAACTCTTCTCCCAGTTCCCAGGCCTCCTCCAGCGCAGAGAATTCCTCTGTGTCTTCGGCGGTGTCCTCCACACCGGGCGCTCCGGCGGAAGACTCCTCTCAGCCCTCCCCCGAATCCGCGGCGTCAGGGGAGAAAATCCGGGTGGCCGCCCTGAAGGGGCCCACCGCCATGGGCCTGGTCAAGCTCATGGATGACAACGACCACCCGAGGCCCCCCAATACGATTTTTTTCCATCTACGCCTCTCCCGACGAGATCACCCCGAAGCTGGTTCAGGGGGAATTGGATCTGGCTGCCGTGCCCGCAAACCTTGCCAGCGTTCTCTATAACAAAACTGAGGGAAAGATTCAGGTTTTGGCGGTGAACACCCTGGGAGTGCTGTACATTGTGGAGAGCGGGGACAGCGTCAATACGGTGGAAGATCTGCGCGGCAGGACCATCTTTGCCAGCGGCAAGGGATCCACGCCGGAATATGCGCTCAACTATATGCTTTCTCAGAACGGTATTGACCCAGAAAAGGACGTGTCTATAGAATGGCGTTCCGAGCATTCGGAATGTGTGGCGGCGCTGGCCAGTACGGAAAACGCGGTAGCCATGCTGCCCCAGCCCTTCGCCACCACCGCATTGACCAAAAATGAGAATATCCGCATCGCCCTGGACATGACGAAAGAATGGGAAAATCTGGCTCAGGATAACGGCTCCCCACCACGCTGATCACCGGCGTGGCGGTAGCCCGGACGGATTTTGTACAGCAGAATCTCGAGGCTGAAAAATTCCTGGAGGAGTACAGCAGTTCCGTCACTTATGTGACCGAACAGAACGACGCTGCCGCCGAACTGGTGGGGAACTACGACATCGTTACCGCAGAGGTGGCCAAAAAGCGCTTCCACAGTGCAATATCACCTTTTTGTCCGGCAGCGATATGAAGGATAAGCTTTCTTCTTACCTCTCCGTCCTGTTTGAACAGAATCCCTGCCGTGGGCGGCAAGCTCCCCGGGGACGACTTCTACTATGCCGGATAGATGAAACAACGTCGTGTGCCGCCTGAACTGACGCCCGGGAGGCGGTTTCTCCGCCTGGGCGCGGCTGTATTCTGGATTGCCGTTTGGCAGCTTGTCGCCATGTTTATCCATCAGGAAATCTTGCTGGCTTCCCGGTTTCGGTGGCGGCCAGACTCATTTCTCTCCTGCCGGAACCCTCCTTTTGGAGGGCTGTCCTGTTCTCCTTTTCCCCGCATCACCCTGGGTTTTCTCCTGGCCTGCCTCTGCGGGATTCTTCTGGCGGGCTTGCCTCCCGTTTCTTCTGGGCCCAGGTGCTCATCCAGCCTCTGATGGGCGTTATCAAGGCTACCCCTGTGGCTTCGTTCATCATTCTGGTGCTTATCTGGCTGCCTTCCCGGCATCTCTCTATTTTTTATCTCCTTGCTAATGGTCACGCCCATCATCTACTCCAACACCCTGGCGGGCATTGGGAACATGGATCAGAAGCTTCTGGAAATGGCGGATGTATTTGAAGTGCCGTTCCGGCGGCGTCTGCGGTATTTCCATATTCCCCAGGTGTTTCCCTTCTTTCGCTCAGCCTGTGCGGTATCCTTAGGGCTGTGCTGGAAAGCAGGCGTTGCGGCAGAGGTGATCGGCCTGCCCCAGGGTTCCATCGGGGAACGCCTGTACCAGGCCAAAATCTATCTGGAAACACCTGAACTCCTGGCCTGGACGCTGGTTATCATTCTCATTAGCATGGGCTTCGAAAAACTGTTTCTTTGCCTGCTGGATACCGTCAGCCACAGGCTGGAACAGAGCTGACAGTGCCCTGACGTTTTTCCCTGGAACCCTTCTCATGAAAAGGAGCCTCACCATGATCGAAATCAGACATCTGGACAAGAGCTTTGGAGAAAAGCAGGTCTTCGGGACTTTTCCTGTTCCTTTCCGGAAGGGGAAACCACTTGCATCATGGGTCCTTCAGGCTGCGGAAAGACCACACTGCTGAACCTGCTGTTGGGCCTGGAGCAGCCGGACAGCGGCTCCGTTTCCGGAATGGCAGGAAAAAGAGAAGCATGGTGTTTCAGGAAAACCGCCTGGTGGAGGGAATGGGCCCCGTGCCGAACCTTCGTCTGGTGAAACCCTGCAGTCACCAGGAAGGAGGCGGAGGAGATGCTCCGCGCCCTGGGCCTTTCCGACAGCCTGCATCAGCCTGTCAGAACTCTGTCCGGCGGCATGCGGCGCCGCGTTTCCATTCTTCGCGCTTTGGCAGCTGAATATGATATTCTCTTTGCCGACGAGCCTTTTAAAGGCCTGGACGAGAAAACAAAAAGCCAGGTGATTTCTTATTTCCAGGAAAAGACCCGGGGGAAAACCGTATTGCTTGTCACTCACGACAGAGAAGAGGCCCAAGCGGTGGGCGGATTTCTTCTGGAGCTGGGAAACAGACATTGTGTTTTTCTTCGCCTGAGGTATGATGAAAGGCAGGAATTACGGTAAAAATCTCAGATTGAAAGGCAGTGTACAAAATGAGCGATCTTCCAAGGCTTATGCACCATTTCCGAACCGAAAAGGGATGGATCAACGACCCGAACGGGCTCTGCTTTTTGGAGGAAATATCATGCTTTCTTCCAGCATTATTCCTTCAAGGCCAAATGGGGGCCCATGCACTGGGGGCCATGCCGTGAGCGAGGACTTGGTAAGCTGGGAAGAACTGCCCATCGCCTTGTATCCAGACATGCCCTATGAAAACGGCGGCGGCTGTTTTTTCCGGATCCGCCCTGGAAAAGGATGGGGTTCTGTACCTGATGTACACCTCCGTTTCCAAGGAACACGGACAGACTCAATCCATTGCTGTCAGCCGGGACGGCCTGAACTTTGAGAAGCTCCTGAAAACCCGGTGATTCCCCAGAGCCCCTGGACTCAGAAACCGCGATTTCCGAGACCCAAAAGATTTTCCCCTATGGGGACGGCTATCGTATGGTCTGCGGCGCAGGGCAGGGCGGCATGGGCTACGTGCTGCTGTTCTGCTCTCCCGATCTGCTTCATTGGGAGTATGCAGGCAAGCTCTTTGAAAGCGATCAGTTCGGGGCCGTACCGGAATGTCCTGACTTCTTTCCGCTGGGGATAAATGGGTGCTGCTGTTCTCCCGTATGGATACCCGTTCCGCCCAATTTATTGTAGGTGAATTTGATGGCATACACTTCACGCCGGAATCCCTATCAGCAGCCGGAATGCGGTACCGACTTCTACGCCCCCAGACCTTCCTGGACGGGAAAGGCCGCCGTCTGATGATCGGCTGGCTCTATAACTGGGACCGCAAGGTGCCAGAGGGGGGCTTCCTATGCCGGAGCGCTGAGCGTCCCTACCGAACTGACGCTGCGGGACGGAAAGGTTTTTCACTACCCGCAGAGGAAACCCAGAGCCTGCTGCGCGGAAGACGACGCATCTTCTCCGGCAGGACGGTGTGCTGAAGGTGACAAACGGAGAGCGCATCCTGCTGGAGCGTCCCCCCTTTCCCAGGTATCGGATGCAGCGGTACTGCGGGATACCAAAACCTGTGAGGTCTTCCTCAACCGTGGAGAGCAGAGCTGCACCTTTTATTTTATCTGAATGCCAGAGACCGGCAACTCCATTAGGCCAAAAAGCGAGCCGCAGAAAACTGCGGCTCGCTTCAGCCTGTCAAAAAGCCTCCTCGCAGCAACTTTTTGACAGCCTGCGAGCGCGTAATAAATCGCGCCCTGTCGTTAATGTTCCTGTAGGAAAAACTCTATATAAAAGCCCCTCGGCGGCGACGTCTGACCGCAGAAGAGCTTGGATATTTTTGGACAACTTAATGCTTTCGTGATATACTGCTGGAAAGAACAATAAATCCGGAGGCTACGCATATGGTTACATATATAGAAAACGAGCCTACATCTTCTAAAGCGATTGTCGCCCTTCGTCGAAGCGTTGGTTGGAATGGCATGGAGAGCTGCTATAACAATCCGCTAATGGTTTCGTATTATCATATCGCTTGCTATGATGACAAAAAACTTATTGGATATGTCGATACCGTTTCAAACGGAGTTACTGATGCCTACATTCAAGATTTGGTAGTTGACCCAGCATATCAAGGGCAAGGGGTTGGTACAGAATTGATGAATAGGATTATTTCAATACTAAAGGAAAAGAAAATTCTTTGGATTTCAGTAATGTATGAGGAGAAACTACAAGACTTTTTACAAACGGTTTGGCTTCTTTCAAATGCTCTCTGGAGCAATGCAAACTTATGAGATGGAGTAGCGCATCGGGTAGTTTGTCACCGGCTTCTTTGAAGCGCGTGACCCACTTTGACAGTTACCGCGTTGCGGATAACTCAGGCTGTTAAAAAGTCGCCTTGAGGCGGCTTTTTGGTATAATAAGCACAGGTGATGAAAGATGCTAGAGCGTGCAGAAGATAAGCGGAATCAAGTAAAAGTAGTGGACATAGAAGGGCTAGTGCCGTCAGAGCACCTGCTGCGAAAGATCGGACTTCGATCGAGTGTACGGGATGGTGGAGCACCTATATAGCGAAGATAGCGGTCGCCCAGCAGCAGATCCAATGGTGCTGGTGAAGATGGCTTTTGTTGCAGCATCTGTACGGGATTCGGTCACTGCGCCAGACGGTTATGGAGATCAATATGAACATCGCGTATCGGTGGTTCTTGCACTACGACTTGGATACAAAGTGTACCGCACTTCTGCGACGGTGAGCTACGCTTTTGCGACGCGGTTTCCGAGCGAGCTGTTCGAGGAGATCTTGCGTGGGTACTGGAAGCGGCGGTAGAGCGAAAGTTCGTGGAAGGAAGCGGGTGTTCATCGACGCGACGCACATCAAAGGCGAGTGCGAACCGGAAGAAACACCGGAAGGTGCTGGCGCAGCACACCGCGTGCGTGTACGATGACCAACTGCGAGCAGAGATTGATGCAGATCGTGCGGCACATGGCAAGAAGCCCCTGAAGGACGATGACCACGATGACGAACCGAAGCATGGCAGCGGGCGAATGGCGAAGAATCGACGAGTGATCCGGAGAGCGGGCTGTTCGTGAAGAGTGATCACAGGTGAAGTTCGCCTATACGGCGTATGTATCGTGCGACGAGCACAACCTCGTACTGAACTGCGAGGTGACACCGGGAAACGTACACGACAGCAAGGTATTCGATACCGTCTATGAGCGTACGGTAGAGGCATTCCCGGATGTAGAGTCGCAGAAACGCAGGCTACAAGACACCCTGGATCTGCAAGACGATGGGCGAAACCTGTCGACTGCATATAAAAGCGGGATTCTTTCGCAGCTATGAGTATATCTACGATGCGTATTATGACTGTGTGCTCTGCCCAAACAACCAGGTGCTTTCGTACAGCACGACCAGCCGCGATGGCTACAGGGAGTTCAAGACAACCCTACGATCTGCGCAAATTGTCCGCATCTTCAGCAATGTACCCACAGCCGAAACCATCAGAAAGTTGTGCAGAAGCTCATCTGGGAATCACACGTGGAGCGTGCGGAGGACTTCCGGCACAGCGAGGAGGGCAAGGTTACACCTTGCGAAGCCAAACGATTGAGCGGGGTGTTCGCGGATGCAAAGGGAGAAGCACGGCATGCGCTACACGCTACTTAGGGGCTTGATCGAGTTCGAAACTGGGTCAGGCTCAAAGTTTGCTGCCATGAACAAAAGCCAACATTGTGGGCATAGGAGTCGTACTTTACAGCGCCTCATAACGTCATTTTGCACCCGATTTTTATGCGCAAGTTGTTCTTCTTTCATGGAAAACCAACTTCTTTGACAGCCTAAGCGAGCCGCAGAAAACTGCGGCTCGCTTTTTGTATCCAGTCTTTTTCGGGAATTTTTTCGGTTATTTCACATCCTTGACAAAGTTTGCATATTTGACGCC